>Ga0310828_1000060_pt1 | contig 208477 bp, 231 predicted proteins | sample WT_ome_3_FD_202242 | JGI IMG/M metagenome (GOLD analysis project Ga0310828, IMG submission 202242) | Sorghum-adapted microbial communities enriched on wild type (WT) sorghum from Joint BioEnergy Institute, Emeryville, California, United... ... | reverse complement strand
GGTCGGCCAGGCCGTGCAGGAACACGGCGCGAACCTCCGTGGAAAAACTCATCACGTATGACTGTACACGAATATGAGCGTCTGGTAATGCTTTAGACATGACTCGACGCTCATACGTTCTCACCGCCGCCGGCGCCGGCGTGCTCGGCGGCGCGCTGTGGTGGCGCAAGAACCCCTCGGCCTGCCCCTACGGACAGCGCTTCTGGGTCCAGCCCCCGCATCCGTTCATCACGCGCGGTCGCCTGCGCGAAGCGCTCAGGCCGCAGCCCGGCGAGCGAGTGCTCGAGGTCCCAGAGAGACCCGCTCGGCCGAGCGGGTCTCGTCGTTTCTGCGGACCGTTCCTGGAGCGGTGGTGGGCGTCCGGCGCGGGCTGGTCGTGGGCCACCCGTCCTGCGTCGATGCCAGACTCGCGCCATGCGAAGGCAGGGGGCTCGTCGCGGGGCGGCTGTGGGGACGCCTGCTGCCCTGCGCCGAACGTCAGGGATGGCGCGTCAAGCCCAAGAAGGCCGGGTAAATGCTCATGTCACCTGACGGCACCGGGAAGGTGACGGTCCACAAGACCGCTAGCGCCCCGGGTGCTGCCGACAACGTCATTCGCCGCATGGGCCACTACGGCTTCAGATGGCGGGACTGCTAGAGGTGGGGACGGTGGAACTCCGCATCACAGTGACGATCGAGCGGGCAGGTTCCGAAGACGAGGCCGAGCGGCTACTTGAGGCGTTCTACAAGACCAACCCGGACGTCGGTGCGGTCGTCGACCAAGACCTGGCAGAGGACGTCCTCAACGCGACCTTCTCGATAAACGTCGCAGACGACACGTCGCTTGACGCCTTGCGTGAGCGCATCACCACCATCCTCGTCAGCGCGCTGACAGAGTCGGGCATCCCGTATCGGCCGATCAAGCACGTTCAGCTGGAGTCCGTGGGCGACGGAAACACCATCGACGATCGCGTGCGCGAGCTCGTACCCGCGTAGGTCGCGCCCCACCCGCCCGACGACGAGCGGTCTGTTGATCCAGCCCGCCGGAGTCTCCTTCCAAGCCCGTGGCGGTACTGGCGAAGCCCGCTCTCGAGAGCGGGCTTCTTCGTTTCCGGGCTCGCCGGGCGCCGGCGCGCCGCCCGTCCTGGCCCGCCGGCCAAACCGCCCTGCCGGCGGGGTAGTATCCGCGCAGGAAGACGCTGTTCCCGGCCCCTATCAGCAGGCGGTATGGAGACGACGAACACCAAGCGGAGTGACGTGCTGCGGGCCTCGCCCCGCATGTTCGAGTCGGACTTCCTCGACTTCTTCACGCGGGTCCACCCCGTGGTCCCGGTCATCATCTTCCTCCCGGCGATCGTCCTCTTCGCCGTGCTCGGCTTCCGCGAGCTGAGCCTCGGGACCGCGCTGCTCTGCGCCGTCGGCGGCTACCTCTTCTGGACCCTGTCCGAGTACTGGATCCACCGGGTGATCTTCCACTTCGAGCCCGATCACCCGCTCGGCCGGCGGCTCCACTGGATCATGCACGGGGTCCATCACGACCACCCGAACGACCCGCTGCGCCTCGTCATGCCGCCGTCGGTCAGCGTCCCGCTCGGCGCGCTCTTCCTCGGCGCGTTCCTGCTCGTGCTCGGCACGCCGCACGCGTGGGCGGTCGCGGCCGGCTTCTTCGGGGGCTACCTCTTCTACGACATGACGCACTACTACGTGCACCACTTCCGGCCGAAGACGCGCGTCGGCAAGTGGCTGCGCGAGCTGCACATGCGTCACCACTTCCAGGACGCGACGAGGGCCTTCGGCATCAGCGCGCCCTGGTGGGACTACGTGTTCCGCACCCACGCCGAGCGGAAGAAGCGCCGGAGCTGAGCACGCCCATCGCGCTGTCGCCCGCCGACCTCTCGGCGCTGGCGGCAGAGCACGGTCCCGTCCACATGCACGTCGGGGGCGTGCTCGTCTTCGACGGGCACGTCCCCCGCGACGCGATCGTCCGCCGCCTCGAGGAGCGGATCCACCTCGTCCCCCACTACCGGATGCGGCTGCGCGCGAGCGCGCCGCTCGGCCTCAGCCACCCGGTCTGGGAGGAGGACCCCCGCTTCGGCGCCGAGCGCCACGTCCGCGCGGTCCCCTGGCCGGCGCCCGGCGACGACGCCGCGCTCGCGCAGGTCGTCGGCGCGGCGATGTCGGAGCGGCTCGACCGCCGCCGGCCCCTCTGGGAGCTGCTCGTCGCCCACAGCGAGGAGACCGGCCGCACGGCGATCGTCGCGAAGCTCCACCACGCGCTCGTCGACGGCATCGCGGCGATCGGCGCCGCGACGGTCATCCTCGACCCCACCCCCGAGCCGCTCGAGTTGCCGCCGCCCTCCGGCGACGCCGAGCGGCGGCGCCGCACCTGGGTCGCCGAGCTCGCAGCCCTCATGCCGCAGCTCGACCTCGACCGCCGGCTCGGCCTCATGGCGCCGCTGCTGCGACGCGTCCCCGCCGACGTCGCGCCGGACCCGCGCCGCCTGCGCGAGCTCGCGGCGGCGGTCGGCGTCCCCGGCAGGCGGGAGCTGCGCCGCCTCGCCACCGCCCAGCTCGACGTGCCGCGCCGGATCGCCGGCGGGGGCGGCCGCGGGCTCGCCGCCGCGACGGGCGACCCGCGCCGGCTGCCGGGCCGCCTGCGCGACACCGCGGCGCTGCTGCGCGAGCTCACCCGCTCGCGCCCGCAGGCGCCCGCCACCCGCCTCAACCGCGCGATCGGCCCGCGGCGGCGCTTCGCCCTGGCCCGCGCCGACCTCGCCGAGGTGAAGGCGATCCGCCGGGCCGCCGGCGCGACGGTGAACGACGTCCTCCTCGCCGCGGTCGCGCTCATGCTCGAGGAGTTCCTCGGCCCCGCCGCGCCCGACCGGGTTATCGCGCTCGTCCCGGTGTCGGTGCGGGCCGCCCGCGACGACGGCGAGGTCGGCAACCGCATCTCGACGGTCTTCGTCGACCTGCCGCTGCGCGGCGAGCCGCTCGAGCGCGTGCGCGCGATCTCGGCGTCGACGCGCGGGCTGCGCGGCTCGGCGCGCGTCCGCGCCGGCGCCCTCGTCGTCGGCGCGACCGGGCTGGTGCCGCCGATCGTCGGCTCGCTCACCGCGCGGATGCTCGGCGCGCCGCGGCTGTTCAACCTCGTCGTCTCCAACGTCCCTGGGCCGCAGCAGACCTTCTGGCTCGAGGGCGTGCCGCTGCGCGAGGTGTTCCCCGCCGTCCCGCTCAACCCGCGCAACCAGGCGCTCTCGGTCGGGATCGTCAGCTACGACGGCGGCGTCGGCGTGGGCCTGCTCGCCGACGCCGACGCGGTCCCGGACGTCGCCGAGGCGGCCGCGGGCTTCGAGCGCGCGCTGGAGCGCCTGCGGGCGGCGGTCTGAGGGCCCGCAAACGGCGCGCGGGACGCTAGAGTTCTGCAGCGCCCGCGGATGTGGCGGAACTGGTAGACGCGCAGGCTTCAGGTGCCTGTGGGCTTCGGCCCGTGGAGGTTCGAGTCCTCTCATCCGCACCTCGTCCCGGACGGGCTTCCCGGCGGGCCTGACCGACCCACGCCGCCCCCGGACGCCCGCTCCGCCCGTCGTTCGCGGTCCGCGGCCGCGTTTCGCGCCGGGCGCGCCGGGTAGCTCCGTGGCGATGCCGCTCCACGCCAGCCAGCTTGCCCGGCAGGGGCTCGGCCTCGCGTTCAAGGTGGCGGAGGCGGGCCTGCGGCTCGCGCTGGCCGGCGCCGAGCGCGCGGTCCGCCACGTCACCGGCGCCGACGGGTCGGCGGCCGAGGAGCCGGAGGTCACCGACCCGCTCGCCTTCCCGGCGCGCGACCGCGCCCATCCCGCCGGCGAGCCCGCCCGGCCGCCGGTGGCGCCGGTGCCGCGCGAGCGCACGGAGGCGACCGCCGCCGAGGACACCGCCGCCGCGACGACGCAGGCGGACGGCGAGGCGACCCCGCCGACTGCGGAGGGGCCGGAGCCTCCCGCCGAGCCGTCCGCGTCAGCGGGCCCGCCGACCGCCGCCGAGGCCGTCGCGGCCGAGCTCGCCGAGGAGCCCGCCTGGCGGGCCGCCGACACCGCCCCCGCCCCGCCGGCGGAGGAGGAGGTCGACGAGGGGACGGCGCTCGCCGGCGAGTCCTCCGACCCCGGCGCCGAGGAGGGCGCCGGCGCGGAGGTCCGCGTCGAGCCGCCCTGGCCCGGCTACGACCGGCTGCGCGCGCGCGACATCGTCGACCGCCTCACCGCCGCCGACCCCGAGCTCGCCTCCGCCGTCCGCCTCTACGAGGCGCGGACGAAGGCGCGCAAGACGGTCCTCGAGGCGGCCGCCCGGGCGGAGCGGCGCTGAGGCGCCTCAGGTCGCGGCGAGGAAGCGGACGATCTCCTCGCCGATCCGCTCGCCGCGGTCCTCCTGGAGGAAGTGCGCGGCGCCCTCGATCGTCACCTGCTCCCCCGCGCCGGGGATGAGGTCGACGAAGACCTGCCCGGCGCGCGGATGCGGGAAGACCGGGTCGTTGTCGGAGAACGCCACCAGGCACGGCTTCTCCCAGCGCGACAGCTCGTCGGCGACGGCGCGCATCTCCTTCGCGCCCGGGTCGTCCTCGGAGATCGGGACGATGAGCGGGAACTGGGCCGCGCCCGCCTTCGACTCCGGCGTCGGGAACGGCGCCTCGTAGGCGGCGACGACCTCGGGCGGGACGTCGCTCGTCGTCGCCCCCTGGATGACCCTCCCGACGGGCAGGTCGGGGTTGCGCGCGGCGTAGTCGCGCCAGGCGAGGAAGCCCTTCGACACCCGCCCGGTGAAGAGGCCGGTGTTGAGGATCACGAGCCGCGCGACGCGGTCGGCGTGCTCGACCGCCCAGCGCAGGCCGATCGGCCCGCCCCAGTCCTGGACGACGACGGTCGCGTTCCGGAGGTCGAGGCGGTCGAGCAGCGCGCTGACGTGCTCGACGTGGCGGTCGTAGGTGTACCAGCCGCGCTCGGTCGGCTTGTCGGAGCGGCCGAAGCCGGGGTAGTCGGGGCAGACGACGCGGTGGCCGGCGTCGAGCAGCACCCGCGCGACCTTCCGGTAGAGGTAGGCCCAGGTCGGCTCGCCGTGGAAGCAGACGACGGGGTCGCCGTGGCCCTCGTCGACGTAGTGGAGGCGGAGGCCGCCGACCTCGGCGTAGTGCGGCGCGAAGTCGTAGCCCGGCAGGTTCTCGAAGCGCTCGTCCGGCGTGCGGAAGATCTCCATGCGCGGGACCCTAGACGGCGCGCCCGGACGGACGGCGAGCAGGTTGGCGCCGCGGGCTGCTAGCGGGAGCAGCCGCGCCGCCCGCCGGTGAAGCCGCGCGCGAGCGCGTCGGCGTCGTGGGCGAGCGCGCGCAGGTAGGTGTCGCCGCCGGAGCCCTCCGGCCCGAGTGCGTCGGCGAAGAGCCGGTCCCCCACCGCGACGCCCGCCTCCTCTGCGATCGCGCGCTCCAGGCGCGGGTCGAGCGGGCTCTCGGGGAAGATCGCCCGCACCCCCTCGGCGCGGATGCGGCGGACGAGCGCCGCGGTCTCGCCGGCCGACGGGCTCGCCTGGCCGGAGCGGGACGGCAGCACGGCGCCGACGAGCTCGATCCCGTAGCGGCCGGCGAAGTAGCCGTAGCCCTCGTGGGTGGTGACGAGCTTGCGCCGCTCGCGCGGGATCGCGCGCATGCAGGCGGCGATGCGGCGGTCGAGCGCGCGGATCGCGGAGACATAGCGGGCGGCGTTGCGCCGGTAGGCGGCCGCGCCCTCGGGGTCGGCCTCGATGAGGGCGTCGCGGATCGCGGCGACGGCGCGCACGGCGTTCGCGGGGTCCTGCCACCAGTGCGGGTCGTCCTCGCGGAGGCGGACGTGGTCGGAGAGCGTGACGACGGTCGCGTCGCCGCCCGCGTTGGCGACGACGTCGTCGAGCCAGGCGTCGACCTCCCCGCCCGCGCGCACGACGACCGCGGCGTCGGCGACGGCGCGCGCGTCGCTGGGGCGCGGCTCGTACTCGTGCGGGTCGGCGGCCGGGGTGAGGAGCGTGTGGACCTCCATCCGCCCGCCGGCGACGTTGGCGACGAGGTCGCCGACGTGGGTCGTCGTCGCGACCACGACCGGCTCCCCGTCGCCCTCGCCGGACCCGCAGCCGGCGACGGCGGCCGCCCAGGCGCAGGCGAGGGCGAGGGCGAGGACGGCGGGGCGCATGGGCGCGAGTATAAGTGAGAATGATTCTCGGTATCAGTTGCCGGCGAGCGTCCCGCGGCCTCCACCCCGCCGACAGCGCTCGATCACCCGTCGATGAGACGGAAAACCGAGCGCTGCCGGCGGCGTCAGGGGCTCAGCCGGCCGCCGCCTGCTCCAGCCGCGCCGCCAGCCGCTCCATCCCGAGCTCGCGCGCGGCGGCCGCCCCGCCGGCGTGGTCGGTGGCCCGGTCGGGCGGGCGCTCGACGGCGACCGGCCGCAGCGTCGCGATCTCCTTGTAGGCGGGGAGCAGCTCGTCGGCGAGCGCGGTCGCGATCCGCGGCGTCTCCTCCTCCCGCGCGGCGATCGCGGCCTCGAGCGAGCCGTGCTTGCGCAGCAGGGCCGCGGCGGTCTTCTCGCCGATCCCCTTCGCCCCCGGCAGGCCGTCCGAGGGGTCGCCCCGCAGCGCGATGAAGTCCGGCACGAGCGCGGGCGGGACGCCGTAGCGGCGCTCCACCTCCGCCGCGTCGACGACCTCCGCCCCCTTCGCCCCGGTCTTGAGGTAGAGGACGGCGACGCCGTCGCCGGCGCACTGGAAGAGGTCGCGGTCGCCGGTGAGCAGGAGCGCCTCCCCGCCCGCGGCGCGCTCGGCGGTCGCGAAGGCGCCGAGCAGGTCGTCGGCCTCGAGGCTGTCGTGGTGGACGCAGCGCCAGCCGAGCGCCTCGAAGAGCGCCGGCGCCCGCTCCCACTGCCAGGCGAGCTCGCCCGGCATCTCCTCGCGGTCGGCGTGGTAGCCGGGATAGAGCTCGACGCGGTAGTCGGCCGCGTCGGGGCCGAAGCAGCAGACGACGGCGCGCGGGTCGTGCGCCTCGATCTCGCGCAGCAGCATGTTCACCGCGCCCAGGAGGGCGTTGACCGGCCGCCCGCCGGCGCCGGTGATGGAGGCCGGCAGCGCGAAGAAGGCGCGGTAGAGCAGCGAGGGCGCGTCGACGGCGAGCAGCGGCTTCGGCACCCCGCCAGCTTACGGCCGCGCGCCGCCGGGTAGGTGCGCACCCATGTCGACGCAACCCCACCTCACGACCATCGCCGACATCGTCAACCGCGCCGTCGACGTCGTGGACCCGATGGGCGCCGAGCCCGCGGTGGCCGAGTTCGCCGCCCGCTTCGAGGACCGCGACGAGCCGGTCGCGGGGATGAGAAACCTCGCCCAGGTCTTCGAGGAGGCGCGCGAGGCGATCGACCCCGCGCCGACGGAGGCCGCCGTCACCGTGGCGGCGGCGGTCGCGAAGTACCTCGCCTACCGCCGCGACGAGCTGAACGAGGACCCCGACACGCTCCTGCGGCTGGCCGCGCGCGCCGAGCTGCGGGACGACGCCGACCCCTCGGTGCGCGCGTGGCTCGCGCAGCGGGGCGTCACGCTCTAGCGCCCGCCTCGCCCGCCCATGAGCAACGCCCGCCGCCTCGAGAACCGCCTCGCCCTCGCCACGGGCCTCTGGCGCGAGGTCGTGAACGAGCCGCTGCCGCGCCTGTCGCCCGGCGAGCCGGAGCAGCAGATCGAGGAGTTCGAGCTGAAGGTCGTCGACGCCGTCTGCGAGCAGGCGACGCCCGAGACCGCCCGCGCCGCCGCCGAGGCGACCTGGGACCTCGTCCACGACCGCCCCGACGACGACCCGGTCAAGCGGCGCGTCGTGGCGTGGCACGAGCGGCTCGCGCGGCTGTCGGAGCCGGGGGCGGGGTAGCTCGGGCCGGATGCAATCGCGCCGCGGGCACCGGCCCGCCGCGCCGGCCGCAGGCCGCCTCCCTCCCTATCCTCCGCCCCGACGTGACGCCGTCGCGCGCATCCACGAGCGTGCCCGCCCTCGTCGACGCCGCGGGCGTCACCCACCGCCCGGCCGGCGCCGACGCGCGCATCGTCAGCCTCGTCCCGAGCATCACCGAGCTGCTCTGCGACCTCGGGCTCGCCGACCAGATCGCCGGCCGCACCGGCTTCTGCATCCACCCCCGGGAGACCGTCCGCGCGATCCCGAAGGTGGGCGGGACGAAGGACGTCAAGCTCGACAAGCTGCGGGCGCTCGGGCCGACCCACGTGATCGTCAACGTCGACGAGAACCGGCGCGAGACGGTCGAGGAGATCGCGCGCTTCGTGCCGCACGTCATCGTCACGCACCCCCGCGCGCCGCGCGACAACCTCGCCCTCTACCGCCTGATCGGCGGCCTCTTCGGCCGCGAGGAGGAGGCCGAGCGGCTGTGCGCGGCGTTCGAGGAGGCGTGGGCGCAGGCGCGGGCGGACGCCGCCGCGCGCGAGCCGCGCGAGGTCCTCTACCTCATCTGGCGCGACCCGTGGATGACGGTCGGGCCGGACACCTACGTCTCGCGGATGCTCGCCGCCTTCGGCTGGCGGACGCTGCCCGCCGACAGCGACGACCGCTACCCCGAGATCGACCCGGCCGCCTACGCCGGCCGCGTCGGCCACGTGCTGCTCAGCTCCGAGCCCTTCCACTTCAGGGAGCGCCACGTGCCCGAGGTCGAGGCGCTCGTCCCGGGCGCGCGCGTGTCGCTCATCGACGGCGAGATGACGTCCTGGTACGGCAGCCGCGCGATCGCCGGCCTGCGCTACCTCGCCGACTTCACCCGGCGGACGGAGGGCTGAGCGCGGCGGCGCCCGCCGCGCCCGCCGGCAGGCCTCGTCAGCCCGAGCGCGTGGTGCGCTCGCGCGCCGGGACCCGCACGTGGATCCCGATCCGCGTGCTGCAGCGGCGCTCGCAGTCCCGCTGGACGCGCAGCGCGCGCCCCTCGACGTGCGTGTAGCGCTGCCAGTCGCGGCCGTTGTAGACGCTCACCCGGCCGCTCCAGGTCACATCGCCCCGGGTGAACTCGAAGGCGCAGCGCCAGCGCGCCTGCCGCACCCGGGCGCAGCGCTCCCGGCGCTTCGCGGCGTTCGCGTAGGCCCGGCGGAACTTGCGCCGCAGGCCCGCCCGGAGCGCGATCAGCGCCGTGGGTCGGCTGAGCGGGGCGACGAGCATCGGCAGCACCCGGAACCGGCGCGGCGCCGAGCAGATCGGCTGGCCGCCCTCCTCCGCCGTGCTGCCGCAGACGGTCCAGTAGTAGAGGCCCGGGGGGAGGCGGTGCGCGGAGGGTTGCAGCGTGACGATGCCGTAGGCGTCGTCCGCGAAGTCCGCGTCCGGCCGCAGCCTCGCCACCTCGTGCGCGGTCGGCGGGAGCGCGGTGCCGATGTGGATGGTCCCGTGCCAGACGCCGACGTACTCGAACTCGACGCTGCGGTCCACGCGCACAGCCGCTCCGTCGGCGGGCCCTTCGATCGTGACCTCAGCGGCGGCAGGGGCGGCGAGGACCAGGGACGACACGGCGCTTGCGACGAGGCAGGAGATCGGGCGCATGCGCGGATCCTCCCATGGCCGGCGGCGACCGGCGTCCGGGCGAGGGCCTGCCCGAGTGCGTAGTCCACCCGGATCCCGCCGGCAGGCGGACGGTCCGCCTCCAGCACGACGAAGGGGCCCCGGGTCGGGGCCCCTCCTGGGAGGTCGAGGTCGGGGCGACTGGATTCGAACCAGCGACCGCTCGGCCCCCAGCCGAGTGCGCTACCAGACTGCGCCACGCCCCGAAGCGGGCGACGGGATTCGAACCCGCCCTAGGAGCTTGGAAGGCTCCTGTGCAGCCACTACACCACGCCCGCATTGAGCGTAGCCGAATTTTACGACGGAGTGCGGCTACTGCTCGGTGATCACCGTGTCGTCGTGGGAGTACGCGGGCGCGCAGCAGCAGAGCAGGACGAGGGGCTCCTCGGACGAGGCGTTCCAGAGCTTGTGGCGGGTCCCCGGCGGGATGACGACGCAGTCCCCGGGGCGGACCTCCTGCTCCTCCTCGCCGAGGCGCATCCGGCCGTGCCCGCGGGTGAAGAAGTAGATCTCCTCGCTCGTCTTGTGGAAGTGCTCGGCCGTCTCCCCGCCCGGCGGGACCGTCGCCTCGGCCAGGCTCTGGTTGCGCGCCGCCGTCCACGCCGGCCCGGCGACCTCGCGGATGGTCGAGCCGTCGAGGGTGACGAACGCCTCCACGCTGTCGAGGTTGGCGATCTGCATCGCCGCGGACGCTACCCCAGCGCCCGGCGGCGGAACGCCGCCGCGCCGACGACCTCCGCGCCCGCCGCCCGCGCGCGCCCGGCGAGGTCGGCGTCGGAGGTGACGACCGTCGTCCCCTCCCCCGCCAGCCGCGCGAGGTCGTCGTCGGCGGCGTCGCGGCCGCGGCCGGTCGAGAACCGCACGTCCACCGGCCCGGGGTCGGCGGCGAGCTCCACCGGCCGCCCGTCGAAGATGACGCACACCTCGTCGCCGCTGCGCTCGGCGAAGGCGCGCAGCTCCCCGACCAGCCGCCGCACCGCCCCGTCGCGGTCGCGCCACCACCCGTCCGGGCGGGAGCCGATGAGGTTCATGCCGTCGACGAGCCAGCGCACGGTCGCCCCGCCCGACGCTAGCTCATCCCCGCCTCCCGCCGCTCCCTTGCCCGCCCCGGCGCCGGCGCTCCAGGTTTTCCGCCGCCGGCGCGACCGCGCCGCCGTCCGCCCCGCGCCGGGGACTCGTCGGCCGCAAGGGGGGTGTTGATGAGCAGAGGACGCGCAGGCCGAGCGCCCGGAGGGAAGGGCCGGTGAGGATCCGTCGCCAGGGCCGGGGTGATGCCCCGCGCCCGCAGCGTGCGCCTGGCGACGGCCGCCGTGGCGCTGGCCGCGCTCGCCCCGGCGCTCGCGGGCGCACGCGACGCCCAGGCCCGCGTCCCCTGCCCCGGCGACGCCCGTGACGTCGCAGACGATCGCCGCTAGGGACCGAGCAGCGCAAGGGGCACGACGGCGATGCCGTCGGTGCGCCGGTAGGCGGTCGGTCCGGTCGTGACGACGACGCGATCGAGGACCCGATCGCCGAGCTTGTCCTGAAGCCAGGTCAGGTGCTTGACGTCCTCATCCCCGATCGTCCTCGCGAGCTTCACCTCGATCGCGACGACCGCCCCGTCAGCCCGCTCGACGATGAGGTCGATCTCCTGCCGTCCCCGCGCGGTCCGTAGGTGCTTGAGCCTCGCCTCGTTGTGGGCGGCGTAGACCCGGATCGACTGGGCCGCGAGGCTCTCGAACAACACTCCCAGCAGCGTCCCGGGGCGGGAGATGGACGGCCCGCTGCTAGCGCCGGACAGCAGCGTCGAGGCTTGGGCGCCGAGCAGTTGGGCCGCCAAGGCCGGATCGACGAGCTGGTGCTTGGGTGCCTGGGCGAGCTGCCGCAGGGGGTTGTCGGCAGGGATCCACGCTTCGATCTCGTCCAGCACCCACACCCGGGTCAGGGCGTCCCGGTAGTTCTGGACGGCCTCCTTGCCGGGCTTGCGCTCCTGCCCTGCGGTTGCGGCATCCCGGATCTTCTCGAAGGACGCAGTCGTCGCCGTCGCCGCCGCATACGCCGTCAGCCATCGCCGTAGTGCCGTCGGGTTGCGGATCCTCACGCCGGCCTCGTCGGGGATATCCCGATCGACGATCCGCTGGATGTAGCCCTCCAGCTGCAGTCTCCGCACCCGCCCGCTCAGCCCCCGCAGGCCCGGGAAGCCCGACGCGAGGATCTCCTCGACGTAGTCCTCCACCGTCAGCGGAGTCTCGCCCCCCACCTCGGGCCGGTCGCCCGTCAGCAGCGCCGCCAGGCTCACTGAATGGGAGCCGAGGCGCTCACACAAGGTCAACGGACGCATGCGGATCGACACGATCCGCCCGGCACCCGAGTGGGTCGGTGGCGGATCCGGGATCGCCGATCCCGTCAGGAGGAAGCTCCCCGGCTCAGCACCGTCGTCCACCGCTCGACGCACCAGGTCCCAGACGGCCGGCAGCCGCTGCCACTCGTCGACGAGCACGGGGCGCTCTCCGTCGAGAAGGCGTGCCGGATTGGCCCGAGCGACTTCGAGCACCGCCGGATCATCGAGGCGATGGACCGTCTTCGCGCGTTCTAGCGCGGTCCTGGTCTTGCCGACCCCTTTCGCGCCCTCCAGCGCGACCGCCGCGAGCTGCCCCAAGACCTCGTCGAGCTCGCCGTCGACGATCCGCCGGATGTACGGGCCGCCGCCCACAGCCCAATCCTACCATCTCGACACATCTAAACCGACCATTTCGACGCTATCTATCCGACCGTTTCGACATCTTCTACCCGCCCATTTCGACACCAAGTTGGCCGCCAAGCCTGCCGGGCGCCCTTGGCAGGCAGTCGTGTTCGTTTCCCGACCCCCGCGGAAACTGGCATCACCGTCATGACACCTGTGTGCTGCCGTCCCGACGCGGTACGAGACCTTCCTCACGTCAATGGCCATCACCGCGTCGCCAGCTCCTACCCCGTCGCGCACCGAGCTCTCCGCCGACGAGCGGATTGCGGCGGTGCGTGCCGCCAAGTCGGACGACGAAGCGTTCGCGGTGATGGCGCTCGCGTCGGCCGCGCCCGAGTGGGACCAGCGGTGCAGCTTGTTCCGCACCGAGCTGATCGCGCGTCGTCGGGACGACGCTGCGCGGCGCGCGATCCTGGATGCGGCGCTGACGACGATCAAGTCGGCATGCGCGGCTACTTGGCCGGCGGTCGAACCGACGCTGCGCCGCCGCGCCGACTACTTGGCGACGCGACCGAAGCGTGAGGTGCCGCGCCGCACCAACCTTCCCACGCGCCAGCGTGGCGCTACGGCCTTCTCGGACTGGCGCGACGCCCTCAGCTCGCATTGGGCGCCGAAGGTCATCCAAGAGCACCCCACGTTCTGGGAACCGCTGCGGGACGGCACGACGAACCTCAAGCCCGTCTGGGGCCGACGACGGGAGCCAGGCTACTACGCGCTCGCCTTCCTGCAGTTCACCGACTCGGGCTTCGTCGACATCGAGCCGTGGTGGCGGGAGACCACCGACGAGCACTGGCGGCAGTGGGGGTTCTCGCGACGCCCCTCCTACCAGCGTGTCTACGAGCGCTTCGTCGAGCTCGAAGAGCGAGCGGCCGGGGCCTTCCGCAGGGCGGCGCACGCCATCATCGGTCACGTCAACACGGCCAGCGGCGGGAAGGTCGTCTTCGACCTGCACATCGACTCCACGGAGGCGCGCACCTTCGCGCGACTGCAGCATGACTGCCGCGAAGGGGACGACTGTCCCTACGAGCGCGAGTCGGATGGCCGGCGTCGCAGCCGCGCGCGGAAGACCTTGATCACCGCGGAAGGCTCGACGGAGAGCGCGAAAGGGATCCGCCAGCGCCTCAACGAGCGGCCCGTCGATGATGATCACGACGGCGAGCCGACCGGCCACAAGCCCGAGGAGAAGGACCGCCTCTACGTCGGCGAAGTCGATGATGTTGATCGTGATCGCGACACCGGCGCGCTGCGCGTCAGGGTCGGCGGCCACTGGTACCTCCTGCGCGACAAGACCGCCGGCGTCCGCGCCTACACGACCGGTCGTAGGGTCAAGCGCTTCTGGGTCGGCTTCTACAACACCAAGGTCGTTTCAGGCCACTTCGGCGCGCCGGTCGCCGTCGGCGTCTTCCCCGCCTCGACACCCGAGCACGAGCTCTACGAGCCGATGGTCGCGGAAGCGATCGAGGCCTGCGGAGGCGAACTGCCAGAGCGCGTGGCCGGTGACCGGGGCTTCTCGGTCGAGAGGGTCTTCGCCTGGAACACCAGCCGCGGCATCTCCACCGTCATGCCGTGGCGCGGCAGCGGCAACGCCCGCCGCGCGGACCGCGACACCCACACGCGCCACGGCATCCCCTTCTGCAAACACTGCGGCCGCCCCGGGCGATTCGTCTCGTTCTCGACCCAGAACGGCGGCCGGCTCACCTACGCCTGCCAGGACCCGACCTGCCCCAGCGGCGGCAAGCGCCAGACCATCCTCTGCAAGACCGACTACCGCCTCCTCCTGCCGCTGTGGCGCGACACCGAGGCCTACATGGCCGTCAAGGAGGTCAACCGGCACCTCGAACGCGTTCACGACGACTGGCGACCCGGTACGGCATCGGCGCGGACAGCCGTGCCCTGACCCCGAAGCGTCGCGGGGCCCCCTGGCAGCAGCTTCGCTGCTACGCGGCGTTGATCGTCGAATGGCTGAAGATCGCCTACCTCCACGGCTACCTCGACGGCCAGCGCCGCAACTACGAACCCGTCGAGATCGTCCGCGCCGACGGCGCCGTCCGGCGCTTCCGCGCCTACCTGCGGCGCCTCAACCTCAGGAGCCCGGCCTCTCTCGCTCGGCAGCGCGAAGCGCGGCACCGGCGGACCCGCAGCATCAGCCGCAGCGGCGGCGGACCACCGCCTGACGGCTCCTAGCGGCGAACCGCCGCGGTCAGCCGGAACCTCGCCACGAATCGGACCCGCCCCCGGGGTAGCGGCCCGTGGGCGGGTTCTCGCGTTCGCGGGCACGAACCAGCCACCGGCGCTTCGGGATCCGTGCCGGCCGCGGGCGAGAACAAGAAGTGGCCGCCTTCAGGGGCGGCCGCCCCACGCATCCGGGCTAATCCAGAACGCTTTCGATGAACAGTCGAGCGGGGCAGGCAGGACTCGAACCTGCAATCGCCGGTTTTGGAGACCGGTGCCTTATCCAGTTTGGCCACTGCCCCGGGCGCGCGACGGATTCTAGGGGCTCGCGCGACGAGCGACTCTAGGGGCTCGCGCGACGAGCGACTCTAGGGGCTCGCGCGCCGAGCGACGCCTGCGGGCCCGTCCCTAGAATCGCCGGCGAGCGGGCGTGGCGGAACTGGTAGACGCGCCGGCTTTAGGTGCCGGTGCTCGCAAGAGCGTGGGGGTTCGAGTCCCTCCGCCCGCATGCGGTAGGTGTCGGTGACCGCCCAACGCGCGATCACGACGCCAAGCGGAGCGGTCGTCCTGCCGCGCGCCAGGTCGACGGCGACTCGGGCGCAACAGGAGACCGGATGCCAGGGCCAGCGTGAGGAACGGCCGCCGACTTCAGCGTCAGGCGGCCGGGCGAGAATCCCAAGCCGCATGCCGCTTCCGCCCTTGGTCGCGATCGACATCCCGCGGATGGAAGGGACCCCGCTCCGCGTCCCGGACGCCGCGGGGCTCGCGGAGCTCTTCTTCGCCACCGAGGTCAGCTCACGCGGCCCGGACAGCTACGACGCGCGGACGCTCACGACGCCTCCGCATCGCGTCGACCGCGAGGACATCAGGGTCCTCAACGCGTCCTTCAGGGCGATGATCATGCGGGTCTCGCTCTGGGAGCCACTGTTCGAGGCCGGTGACCTGCCGTGGCTCCAGGCGCTCGACCCCAGCTGGGACCCCACGACCATGGACGACGCGACATGGCGCCGGCTGCGCGTCGCCGACCGCGTGGCGGAGGCCATTGCGGAGCTGATCTCCGTGAAGGGCCGCGGCGTCGCACAGGCGACCAAGCTCCTCCACCTGAAGCGCCCGGCCTTGGTGCCGGTGATGGACACGCTCGTGGCACGAGCGCTCGGGGCGCGGCTTTCGCCTGACGCGCCCGCGGCGACGCGCGTCGAGCAGGCGCGCGCAATCGTCGAGCATGTCCGCCTGGCCGTCATCGAGGTGCGAGCCCAGCTCGACGCCGTGCGCGCGTACCTGAACGGGGTCGGGATCGAACGGTCTCGGATGCGGATCCTCGACGCGCTGCTGTGGTGCTCCCAGGCCGACGAGTGGGTCGCCCATAGCGAGGTGCTCGCGCGCTGGCGAGCGAGCGCCGCGGACCCGGCCTAGGCGAACACGCGGCCTACGAGGACCGCCGGGGATCGCGCCCGGCTCCCTCCGCTGGCGGCACGACCCCCTCCGCCGCCGCCCGCGCCCCCAGCCGCCCGCCGCGCAGCTCGAGCACGCGCATGGCGTCGGTCATCGACAGCAGCCCGGCGGGGCGGCCGTGCTCGAAGACGAGCGCGCGGCGGATGCTCGTCTGGGCGAGTTCGGGGAGCGCCTCGGAGAGGTCGGCGTCGGCGTCGAGGCCGAGCGCGTCGGCGCGCGGGATCATCCGGTCGCGCACGCGCACGCGCGCCCACTCCTCCCGCGGGCCCTCGGCGGCATGGCGGAAGGACACGATCCCCACCCACTCGCCGTCCTCGGTCACCGGGTAGGCCGTGTGGCGGTGGCGGAAGAAGACCTCGTCGATGAACCGGTCCACCGGCAGGTCGGCGTCCACGCACACGGGGTGGGTGACCATCACGTCGCGGACGCGCAGCCCCTCCAGTGCGACCCGGACCTCGGCCAGGCTTCCCTCCTGCTCCGCCGCCATGAGCAGGAACCAACCGATGAACGCGAGCCACACCCCGCCGATCGCGCCGACGAAGATGACGAGGAACACCCCGCCGCCGATCATCACCTGCCCGAACGCCCGGCCGAGCGCCGCGGCGGTCTGCGTCGCCGAGGTGAAGTCGCCCTTGCGCGCCCACAGCAGCGAGCGCAGCACCCGCCCGCCGTCGAGCGGTAGCGCCGGGAGCATGTTGAACGCGAGCAGGAAGAGGTTGATGTAGCCGAGCCAGAAGACGACGCCGTCGACGGCGTCCGGCAGCGGCACCGCGAGCGCGACCGCCAGGCAGACGGCCCCGATCGCGAGCGACACGAGCGGGCCGGCGATCGCGATCCGGAACTCCGCGCCGGCCGAGGGGAACATCCCGCGGAACTGCGCCACCCCGCCGAAGACCCAGAGCGTGATGCCCTCGATCTCCATCCCCTCGCGCCGCGCTTGCTGGGCGTGCCCCATCTCGTGGAGGAACAGCGAGAGGAAGAACGCGACCGCCGCCACGGCGGCCATCGCGATGTAGGTCCCGTCGGAGAGGCCGGGGTTCGTCTCCGGGAACACGCCCTCCGCCAGCGACCAGACGACGAGCGCGACGACGATCAGCCAGCTCCAGTTGATGCCGACCTTGACGCCGGCGATCCGGCCGAGGCTCACGCTGGGCTGCATGGCCGCGACCTTACCCCCGCGCCCCCTCCGCCTACGCGCCGATGGGGCGCCCTGGGCGCCCGGGCCCGGCGTTTCCCCGCGCCCGCGCCGGGTATCCGCGCCCCGAACCCGACCGAGGAGGCGACATGGCCAGGTGTGAGGTCTGCGGCAACGACTACGACAAGGCGTTCGAGGTCCACGCGGCGGGGGCACGCCACGTCTTCGACTCCTTCGAGTGCGCGATCCACGCGATGGCACCGCGCTGCGACAACTGCGGAGTCACCGTCATCGGTCACGGCCTCGAGGCCGACGGCGCCTTCTTCTGCTGCGCGACCTGCGCGGCCCAGCAGGGGGTCACGGGCCTGCGCGACCGCGCGGACGCGGGCCAGCAGCCGGTCGGCGCGACCTAGCCGCGAGCGTCCTCGCGGCCCGAGCCACCCGCTCGGCTAGCCGCCGCGCGCGGACCCGGCGCCCTGCGCGATCCGCGCCGGGGCGCAGGCCTCCACGTCGGCGACGAGCTGGCGCGCCGTCTCGGGCAGCAGCCGGTCGCTCTCGACGAGCCGGTCGACCAGCTCGTACAGCCGGCCGAGCGCGTCCTCGGCCTCGTGGTCGCGGGAGAGGTCCTCGCAGAAGATCAGCGCATCGGCGGCTTCCCGCACGATCTGCTGCTCGTCCGGGTGGAGCTTGACGCCCGCAAGCTCGTCCACCGTCTTGATGACGCGCCCGTATGCCTGAACTCGTTCGGTCGTAGCCATAGCGAGAGCCCCGCAGGGTAGAAGCCGTGTCCGCCGTTGCCTACAGCATCGGCAGGTCGGCGCCGTTCCCTGACCCTCTGGGGCGTTTCCCTGACCCTCGGCCGGGTAGGCGAACCTCATGCCGAAGACCACGAAGACCGGCAAGCCGATCAAGAGCGAGCTCCCGTCCACGATCGCCCGCTCCTCCGAGGAGGCGCAGCGCACCTGGGCGAAGGCCCACGACAGCGCCGTCGAGAGCTACGGCGAGGGCGAGCGCGCCCACCGCACCGCCTACGCCGCCCTCAAGCACAAGTTCGAGCGCAAGGGCGACCGGTGGGTCCACAAGCGGGGCAAGGGACCGTCCGACCCGCGCTCGAAGAGCCCGCGCGCCCGCCAGAACCACGGCGAGACCTACGGCGGCGTCGACGTCGAGGGCAACAGCAAGCAGGAGCTCTACGAGCGCGCCCGCCGGCTCGGCGTCCGCGGCCGCTCGCGGATGACGAAGCACGAGCTCGCGAAGGCGATCTCGCGCGCCCAGTAACCCCCGCGACACGAGAACGTCCAACACTGGCCCCTATGGGGTCCACTCTTGGACGTTCTCGTGGGGCCCGGCACGAGAACGTCCGGCGCTGGCCCCCATACGGTCCACCCCTGGACGTTCTCGCGACCGGCGCCGTCCCGTTGCCGGCCCGGGTAGAGTCCGCGGCGATGGGCACAACGGAGGTCGTCGTCACCCATCCCAACCGCGAGAAGCCGGAGGCGAAGGCGACGAAGGCGATCGTCGTCTTCCTCCTGCTCGTGAGCGCCGCCCTCATCGCGATCGTGCTCGTCGGCGGCTGGTCGGAGATGCAGGGCGCGCAGATCGGCGCGGTCGCCTACGTCCTCATCTACGTCGTCGCCGCGTTCTTCATCGGCACGCGCTGGGCGCGCGGCCTGCTGCCGGTCTCGGCGGCGCTCGCGGTGCTGTTCGCCGTCGTCGCCGCCGTCGCCGCGCCGGCGTGGTTCGAGCGCGACCAGGACGGCTTCAACGACCCGGCGCTCCCCTCCGGCCTGCTCGGGATGCTGACGCTGCTCATCGTCCCGGTGCAGCTCGCGCTCGTCGTCTTCGCGCTGCGCGGCTTCCGCCAGGAGTGGCACGTCGAGGTCGAGGTGCCGCGCGAGGAGCTGAGCGTCCGCTAGCGCGGCGCGCGCCCGAGTGCGGCGGGTGGGAGTCGAACCCACAAACCATCCGTTTTGAGCGGATGAGGTATGCCAGTTCCCGTCACCGCCGCGTGGCGACGATTCTAGGTTGATCGACGTCCGCCGCGACATCGAGGAGCTGGTCGCCTTCGCCGGCCGCGGGCCGGGGACGGACGCGGAGCGCCGCGCCGCCCTCCACCTCCGCGACCGGCTCGCCGAGCTCGGCCGCGACGCCGAGGTCGAGCCGATCCACGTCCACCCCCGCTGGGCGGCCACCCACGCGCTCCACGCGCTGCTCGCCGTCGTCGGCAGCGTGCTCGCCGTCGACGTGCCGGTCGCCGGGGCCGCGCTCCTGCTCGCGGTGGCGGTGAGCGCCTTCGGCGACCTCACCGGCAGCTTCCTCCTGCTCCGCCGCCTCACCGGCCGGCGCGCCTCGCAGAACGTCCTCTCGCGCGAGGACGGCGGCAAGCCGGGGACGATCGTGCTCGTCGCCCACTACGACGCCGGCCGCGGCGGCGCGGTGCTGAGCCCGCGCGCGCAGCGACGCCGGGCGCGCGCCGGCCGCCTCCTGCTGCGCCGGCCGCTCGGCCTGTTCGAGCCGTTCTTCTGGTCGATCGTCGTCGTGCTGGCCTGTGCGATCGCGCGCCTGTTCGAGGTCGAGGCGCTCTGGCTGACGATCGTCCAGTTCGTCCCCACGGTCGTCCTCATCGTGTACGTCCCGCTGCTCGCCGACGTCGCCCTCTCCCCCTTCGCCCGCGGCGCCGACGACAACGCCTCCGGGGTCGCGACCGTGCTCGCGCTCGCCGACCGCTACGGCGGCGCGCTCGAGCACTTCGACGTCTGGGTGCTCCTCACCGGCGCCGGCGACGGGCTCATGGCCGGGATGCGCGCGTTCCTCCGCCGCCACCGCCGCGAGCTCGACCCCACCCGGACGGTCTTCATCGAGGTCCGCGCGGTGGGGTCGGGCACCGTCGCCTGGGCGCGCAAGGAGGGCGCCGTCGTCGCCGCCCGCTACCACCCCACCGTGCTCGCGCTCTGCGCCGAGATCGAGGGCGGCGAGCCCGCGGTCGTCCGCGAGGCGGGCGACGCGCATCTCGCGCGCCTGCGCGGGTACCCGGCGGTGAGCGTCCGTTGCGTGCGCGACGACGGCGTGCTCGCCGGCGAGGAGGCCGACCCGGAGGCGCTCGCGCGGGCCGAGGACTTCTGCGGTGAGCTCATCGAGCGGATCGACGAGCAGGTGGGACCGGAGCTGACATGACGACGTTGCACGGGGCGCCCGCCCGCTTCGAGGGCGGGCTGAGGGAGATCGCGCCGGGCGTGCGCGCCTGGCTGCAGCCGAACGGGAGCTGGGGCGAGTCGAACGCGGGCCTCGTGGTGGGCGACGGCGCGTCCCTGCTCGTCGACACGCTCTGGACGCCCGCGCTGACGCGGCGGATGCTCGCCGCGATGACGGAGGCGACCGCGGACGCGCCGATCCGCACGCTCGTCAACACCCACGCCGACGGCGACCACACCTGGGGCAACCAGGAGCTGCGCGGCCGCGAGATCGTCGCGAGCGAGGCGACGCGCGCGGAGCTCGGCGAGCTGACGCCGCAGACGCTCGGCGCCTTCCGCCGCCTCGCCGCCGCGCTCGCGGCCGCCCGCCCGCTCCGCCTCCCCCGCTCCGCCGCCGGCCCCTACGTCCGGGCCATGCTGCGGCCGTTCGACTTCGGCGGCGTCGAGCTCGTCCCGCCGACGCGGACGTTCAGCGGGACGCTCGCGCTCGACGTCGGCGGGCGGCGGGTGGAGCTCATCGAGGTCGGCCCCGCCCACACGCAGGGCGACACGCTCGTCTGGGTGCCCGACGCGCGCGTCCTGTTCGCCGCCGACGTCCTGTTCGTCGGCGTCACGCCGGTCATGTGGGCCGGGCCCGTCGAGCGCTGGGTCGCCGCGCTCGACCGCATCGAGGCGCTCGACCCGGAGGTCGTCGTCCCCGGCCACGGCCCGCCCTCCACCCTCGCGGAGGTCCGCGCGCTGCGCGCCTGGTGGCGGGAGATCGACGCGGCGACACGCGCCCACCACGCCGCCGGGCGGACGCCGCTCGAGGCCGCGCGGGCGATCCTCGCCTCAGGCGGCGACTGGACGCGCTGGGACAACCCCGAGCGCATCGCCATCTCCGTCCACACCATCTACCGCCACCTCGACGGGCGGACCGGCGTGGGCGCGCTCGACCGCATCCGCGTCTTCGCGGACTGCGGGACGCTCGCCGAGGAGCTGCGGGGCGGATAGGCCCGGGCGTCGTGCACGAGCCGAGGCCGGGCTGTCAGCTTCCCACCCGTCCTCGCGACCTCGGCGACATGAGGGCCGGGAGCGCCCGGCACGTTCTTCGCCCGGGAGGAGGACTCGAGCATGGCCGAGATCCCTGTGGAGCTAGCCGACCACCCGCCGGCCAGGCGCGACGGGCGCCTGACGGCGTGGATTCGCCGTCGTCCGAGACTCGCGGTTTGGACGGCCGCCGGCGCGGCCTTCCTCGTCGGAGCCGGCGTGGGAGCTGCGGGCGCAGCCAACCAGGAGGAGATCGACCGGCTCGAAGAGGAGCTCGCCCGCGCCGAGCAGCAGCGTGACCAAGCGCGAGATCGGGCCGCCACCGCCCAGGAGCGCCTGGACGCGGCCAACGAGCGCATCGGTGAGCTGACCGCCCAGGGTGAGGTGCCGGACTTCACGGGACGCACCGTCGGCGAGGCCAAGCAGCTCGGCGAGGCCTATCAGTGGAGATTCAGGACCGTGCGGCGCCCCTCGGATGAGCGGCCCGGCACCGTCATCGCCCAGCAGCCTGCCGAGGGCCGCACGCTCGAGCGCGGTCGATCGGTCACCTTGGTCGTCGCGGCACCCCGGCCGAAGAGCTGGAAGACCATCTTCTCGCTTTCCGGAGCAGGATCGAAGCGGAGCGACGAGTTCGAGATCCCGCCGGGCAAGGTCCGCATCCGCTACAGCTTCAGCGGCAACACCAACGCGATCCTCTACCTCAAGGACCCGGAGGACGAGCTGAACAGCGAGCTGCTGCTCAACGAGATCGGGAACTTCTCCGACACGACCCGGGTCTACGGACACGAGGGCACCCGCTACCTCGAGGTCGACGGAGGGACCTGGAACGTCGAGGTCCAGGCCTACAAGTAGGCAGAAGCGTCCGCCGAGCCGGCTGGTGGCGGTCCGAGGGACGCTCGCCGAGGAGCGGAGCGGCGGCTAGACCGGCGTGACCGCGTTGTGCTTCGCCGGCCATTCGCGCACGCGACCGGCGCAGAGCGCGTAGCGGCGCGCCAGCTCCCCGCGCAGGTCCTCCGGCTGGACGACGGCGTCGACGACGAGCTCGGAGGCGAGGTGGAGGATGTCGATCTCCGCCGCGTACTCGGCGCGGAGCCGCTCGACGAACGCCTGCCGCTCGGCCTCGTCCTCGATCGCCTGGACCTGGTTGTAGTAGACGGCGTTGATCGCCGCCTGCGGCCCCATGACCGCGATCTTCGCGTTCGGCAGGGCGATGCAGGCGTCGGGGTCGAAGGCCGGCCCGGCCATCGCGTACAGCCCCGCGCCGTAGGCCTTGCGGACGATGACCGACAGCTTCGGCACCGTCGCCTCCGAGACCGCGGAGATCATCTTCGCCCCGGCTCGGATGATCCCCTGGCGCTCGACCTGCGTGCCGATCATGAAGCCCGGCACGTCGGCGAGGAACAGCAGCGGGATGTTGAAGGCGTTGCAGGTCCAGATGAAGCGCGCCGCCTTGTCGGAGGAGTCGACGAAGAGCACGCCGCCGCGCTGCTTGGGCTGGTTGGCGACGATCCCGACGACGCGCCCCTCCAGCCGCGCGTAGCCGACGATGACCTCCTTCGCCCAGCGCTTCTGGACCTCGAGGAAGGAGCCCTCGTCGACGAGCCCCTCGATGAACTCGAGCATGTCGAAGGGCTTGTTCTCGTCCTCGGGGATGTCCGGCAGCTCGCGCGCCGGCGGGCGCGGGCCGGCGGCCGGCGGCTCTTCCGTCCAGTTCGAGGGGAAGTAGCCGAGGTAGCGCTTGGCGAGGTCGATCCCCTCCTCGTCGCTCTTGACGAGGAAGTGGCCGCAGCCCGACACGCCGGTGTGCATGCGGGCGCCGCCCATCTCCTCCAGCGACACCTTCTCGCCGATGACCATCTCCGCCATCCGCGGCGAGCCGAGGTACATCGAGGCGTTGCCGTCGCGCATGATCACGACGTCGCAGAAGGCGGGGATGTAGGCGCCGCCCGCCGCCGACGGCCCGAACAGCACGCAGACCTGCGGGACGACCCCGGAGAGCTTCACCTGCGTGTGGAAGATCCGCCCGGCGCCGCGGCGGCCCGGGAACATCTGGACCTGGTCGGTGATGCGCGCCCCCGCCGAGTCGACGAGGTAGATCATCGGCACGCGGTGCTCGAGCGCCTGCTCCTGGATGCGGATGATCTTCTCGACCGTCTTCGGGCCCCAGGAGCCGGCCTTCACCGTCGGGTCGTTCGCCATCACGCACACCGGCCGGCCGTCCACGGTCGCCATGCCGCAGACGACGCCGTCGGCGCCGAAGCCGTCGAGCTCCCAGTTGGCGAGGAGCTGGTCCTCCGTGAACGAGCCCTCGTCGACGAGGCGCGCCACCCGCTCGCGCACCGGAAGCTTGCCCTGCTCGGCCGACTTCTGACGGTGGCGCTCGGGCCCGCCGGCCCGCGCCCGCTCGAGCGCCTCGCGCAGATCCGCGCTCACCTGACCCGACCTCCCATATAGCCTCCTGCTCTCACCAGACCGAGGGGAGTTATATGGGACTGGTCGCAACCGAGGACCGCGGGGCGGTCCGCCACATCGTCATGCGGCGCGCCGAGAAGCGGAACGCGCTCAACGAGGAGCTCGTGCGCGACCTCGGCGCCGCCTTCGAGGAGGCCGCCAGCGACGACGCCGTCCGCGTCGTCGTGCTGCGCGGCGACGGGCCGATGTTCTCCTCCGGCATGGACGTCGCCGACCTGAAGGCGCTGTCGGAGCAGCCCGAGCGGCTGCGCGAGTTCCGCCGCCCGATCCTCCACATCTGGAACCTGCTCGAGGAGATGCCGAAGGCGACGATCGCGCAGATCCACGGCGGCTGCATCGGCGGCGCGTTCGAGCTCGCGCTCGCCGCCGACTTCCGCGTCATGGCCGAGGACGCGGTCGCCGGGATCGTCGAGGTGCGCGTCGGCCTCATCCCCGACGTCGGCGGCTGCTCGCGCCTGCCGGCGGTCGTGGGCCTGGGCAACGCGAAGGAGCTCATCATGACCGGCAAGCTCATCGACGGCCGCGAAGCCCACCGGATCGGCTTCGCCAACCGGATCGCCCCGGCGGACGAGCTCGACCGGGCGACCCAGGCGCTCTGCGACGAGCTGCTCGCCTGCGCCCCGCAGGCGGTCGGCCTCGCCAAGCGGGTGCTCGACCACGCGGCCAAGCCGGCCTTCGCCCAGACGCTCGAGCACGAGGTGACCGTCCAGCAGCAGCTCGCCCGGACCGAGGACTTCGCCGAGGCGACGCGCGCGTTCTTCGAGAAGCGCCAGCCGGAGTTCACCGGGCGGTAGCGCCGGCCCCGCCGCCGCCCGCCCGGCTCACGCCGAGACCGAGGCCTCCTCGGGCGGGAGCTCGATGACGGCGCGGGCGAGCGCGAGGCAGCGCGCGACCGACCCCCAGTCGACGCGGTCGGGCGTGTCGGTCGGCAGGTGGTAGTTCGTGAACAGCCCGTCGCGCATCGAGACGAGCGACACCGAAGGCAGCCCGGCGAAGCGCGCGAGCACCGGGTCCGTCCAGCCGCCGATCCGCGCGCGCCGCGGCCGCGGCAGGCCGGCGCGGTCGGCGGCGCGGTCGACGAGCGCGAGGTCGGCCTCGCGGTAGCGGACCGTCCGCGGCGGCCCCTCCCCCGCCACCAGCACCGGCTCGCCGGCGCCGAGCGTGTCGAGCCCGAGCACGAGCGTCGTCTGCGGGTCGAGCGCCGCGCCCTCCTCGCGCAGCCACGCCGCCATCCCGCCCATCCCCGACTCCTCGCAGCCCGGGAACAGCGCGACGAGCTCGGTGCCGGGCAGCGGCTCGCGCGCGTAGCGCTCCACGAGCGCGAGGACCGCCGCGACGCCGGTCGCGTTGTCGCTCGCCCCCGGCACCGTCGCGCCGCGGGCGACGTCGAGCGACATGAGGATCGAGCAGCCGAGCAGCAGCCGCGCCGGGCGGTGGAGGCCGAGGGCGGCGAGCGCGAGCCCCAGGAACGGGATCGTCGCGAACGACCGCCCGCGCGCGGCGGCGACGACCCGCGGGTGCCACATCAGCCCGGTGTGCGCCGCGTCGTGGTGGGCGACGAGCACGACCGTCCGCCGCGGCGCGCCGGCGGCGGGGACGCGCGCGACGACGTTCCAGCCCGTGCCGGCGGGCAGCAGCCGCCGCACCCACTGCGAGCGGCCCGAGAACTCGGCGTCGAGCGAGACCGCCGCCGCGGCGGCGAGCAGGCGGCTGCCGAGCATCCCGGCGGCGAAGTGGGCGATGTGCGCCCAGGCGTAGGTGTGCTGGTAGCGGAACGGCCGCACGCGGACGTCCTCGGCGCCGGCCTCGCGCAGGCGGGCGGCGATCCACTCCGCCGAGGCGCGCTCGCCCGGCGAGGCGCCGCGGCGCTCCATCGCCGCGAGCGCCGCGACATCGTCGCTCAGTGCCACTCGATCGGCCCGGCGGTGAGGACGTGGCTGCCGAGCGGGCGGCCGAGGACGCGCTGGACCTCGCGCGCGCACTCGAGCAGGCGCTCGAGATCGATGCCGGTCTCGTAGCCCATCTCGTGGAGCATCGAGACGAGATCCTCGCTCGCGATGTTCCCGGTCGCGCCCTTCGGCACCGGGCAACCGCCGAGCTCGCCGAACGAGGACTCGAAGGAGCGCACGCCCGCGTCCAGCGCGGCGACGACGTTCGCGAGCCCCTGGCCGCGCGTGTTGTGGAAGTGCGCGGTGAGCTCGACGTCGCCGAGGTCGAGCTCGGAGAAGAACTCGCGCACCTGGCGCGGGTTCGCCATCCCGGTCGTGTCGCCGAAGGCGATCTCCTCGCAGCCCGCCTCGACGAGCCGGCGCGCGATCGAGACCACGCGCTCACGCGGGACGTGCCCCTCGTACGGGCAGCCGAAGCTCACCGAGATCACGCCCTCGCAGCGCAGCCCCTCCTCGCGGGCGCGCGCTACGACGCGCTCGAGCCCGCGCAGCGACTCCTCGATCGAGCGGTTGACGTTCTTGCGGTTGTGCGTCTCGCTCGCCGACAGGAAGACGTTGACCTCGTCGAAGCGCTCGCGCAGCGGGAGCGCGTTCTCCAGCCCCTTCTCGTTCGGGATGAGCACCGACACCGACACCTCGTCGGGGATGTCGGCGCGGCGCAGCACCTCCGGCCCGTCGGCGAGCTGCGGGATGACGTCCGGCCGGACGAAGCTCGTCACCTCCAGCCGCCGCAGCCCCGTGCGGGCGAGCATCTCGACGAGCCGGATCTTGTCCTCCGTGGGGATGATCTCCGGCTCGTTCTGGAAGCCGTCCCGCGGCCCCACCTCGCGGATGCGTACCTGCTCAGCCGTCATGGCCGTCACCCTAGTCGCTAGGGTGCCGCTCCGTGAGCAGCGAGCAGCCCCTCCCGATCATCGGCGGCACCGGCGACCTCGGCTTCGGGCTCGCCGTCCGCTTCGCCCGCGCGGGCGTCCACGTCGTCATCGGCTCGCGCGACCAGGCGCGCGCCGAGGAGGCCGCCGCGCGGGCCCGCGAGCTCGTCCCCGAGGGCCGCATCGACGGCCAGGTCAACGCCGAGGCCGCGACGCGCGGGGAGCTCGTCGTCCTCTCGGTCCCCTTCGCCGCGCAGGCGGGCACGCTCAAGGGCCTCGCCGAGGCGCTCCAGCCGGGGCAGGTCCTCGTCGACGCCACCGTCCCGCTCGCCACCGCGGTCGGCGGCAAGCCGACGCGGCTGCTCGGCGTCCCGCAGGGCTCGGCCGCCGCGCAGGCGCAGGAGCTCGTGCCCGAGGGCGTGACCGTCGTCAGCGCCTTCCACACGCTCGCCGCCGACAAGCTCAAGGACCTCGGCGGCGAGCTCGACGAGGACGTGCTCATCGCCGGCGACTCGCGCGAGGCCAAGCGGAAGCTCGCCGAGCTCGTCCGCCGCGTGCCCGGCCTGCGCCCGATCAACGCCGGCACGCTCGAGGCGGCGCGGCTGGTGGAGGGATTGACGCCGCTGCTCATCTCGGTCAACGTGCGCAACAAGGTGCACGCGGGCATCAAGCTCACCGGGATCCCCGAGCCGAAGTGGTAGTCGTCCTCGCCGGCGGGACCGGCGGGGCGAAGCTCGCGCGCGGGGTCCTCGACGTCGCCGGCGACGTGACGGTGATCGCCAACACCGGCGACGACGTCGAGGTCTACGGCGTCCACGTCTCGCCGGACCCCGACCTCGTCACCTACTGGCTCGCGGGCGCGATCGACGAGGCCCGGGGCTTCGGGATCGAGGACGACACCTGGGAGGTCATGGCCGCGCTCGAGGCCGTCGGCCGGCCGGCGTGGTTCCGGCTCGGCGACCGCGACCTGGCGATGTGCCTCATCCGCACCGAGCTGCTCCGCGACGGCGAGCGGCTCACCGTCGCCCACCGCGCGGTCGTCTCCGCGCTCGGGGTCGAGGCGCGGGTGCTGCCGATGTGCGACCAGCCCGTCCGCACGCACGTCAAGCGCGACGGCGTCTGGCGGCCGTTCCAGGAGTTCATGATCCTCGACCGCGCCCAGGGGACGATCGAGGACGTCGCCTTCCACGGCATCGAGCACGCGCGGATCGCCCCGGAGGTCCGCCACGCGATCGCGCACGCCGACGTCATCCTCATCGGCCCCTCCAACCCGTTCATCTCGATCGACCCGATCCTCGCCGTGCCGGGGATGCGGCGCGCGCTCGAGCAGGCGCAGGCGCCGGTCGTCGCCGTCAGCCCGTTCGTCGGCGGCCAGGTCGTCAAGGGCCCGACGCTCGCCTTCTGCCGCTGGGCCGGCGTGGAGCCGAGCGCGCGCGGCATCGCCGCCCACTACGGCGACCTGCTCGACGGGCTCGTCGCGGACGAGCCGGCGGAGGGCGTGCCGACCGCGCAGACCGACACGCTCATGGACTCCGACGAGGCGCGCCGGCGCGTCGCGGCCTTCTGCTTGGAGTTCGCGACGAGCCTGCGCCGCGGAGGCGACCCCGCGCCGCCCGCGGCCCGATAGCATCGCGGGCGCGCCATGCGCACGCTGGCCATCCTCCCGATCAAGAGCTTCGACGCCGCGAAGTCGCGCCTCGCGGGCGCGCTCGGGAGCGGCGCGCGCCAGGCGCTGGCCCAGGCGATGTTCTCCGACGTGCTCGCGGCGCTGCGGCGCGTGGCCGGGCTGGAGGCGATCGCCGTGGTGACGAGCGACGAGCGCGCGATCGCCGTCGCCGAGGCCGAGCGCGTCCACGTCGTCGACGACACCGGCTGCGAGGGCCACTCCGCCGCCGCGCTGGCGGGCATCCGGCACGCCGTCGCCGCCGGTTACGAGCGCGCGCTCGTCGTCCCCGGCGACACGCCGCTGCTCGACCCGGCCGAGGTCGGCGACCTGCTCGACCGCTCGGCCGCCGCCGAGGTCGCGGTCGCGATCATCCCCGACCGCCACGGGACCGGCACGAACGGGCTCCTGCTCACGCCGCCTGGCTGCTTCGAGCCGAGCTTCGGCCCCGGCAGCCGCGAGCGGCACGCCGAGCTGGCGCAGGCGGCCGGGCTGAGCTGGACGGTCGAGCCCGTCCCCTCCCTCCTCCACGACGTCGACACGCCGGAGGACCTCGCCGCGCTCGGCGAGGCGCTCGCCTCCCGGCGCGGGCTGGCGCCGAGCACCCGCGGCGCGCTCAGCCAGCTCCAGCGCGCGGTCGCGATCGAGGCTTGATCTCGCTCGCCCCGCTGTCCGGGCTCGGCGAGATCCGGCCGGGCGACGACCTCGCTCAGGCGCTCGCCGCCGCCGCGCCGGCGGACCTGCGCGACGACGACGTGCTCGTCGTCTCCCACAAGGTCGTCTCGAAGGCGGAGGGGCGCGTGCGCGCGCTCGCCGAGGCCGAGCCGGGCGAGCGGGCGCGCGAGCTCGCCGCCGCCCAGGACAAGGACCCGCGCCTCGTCCAGGTCGTGCTCGACGAGACGCGCCGCGTCCTGCGCGCCGAGCGCGGCGTGCTCATCTGCGAGACCCACCACGGCCTGGTGTGCGCGAACGCCGGCGTCGACCAGTCGAACGTCGCCGACGGGCTCGCCGTGCTGCTGCCGGCCGACCCGGACGCCTCGGCGCGGCGGCTGCGGGCCGGGATCGCCGCCGCGCGCGGGGTCGCGCCGGCCGTCGTCATCGCCGACAGCTTCGGGCGCGCCTGGCGGGTCGGGCAGGTCGACGTCGCGATCGGCGCGGCGGGGCTGGTCGTACTCGACGACTGGCGCGGGCGGCGCGACCGCACGGGGCGCGAGCTGCGCGCGACCGCGATCGCGGTCGCCGACGCGATCGCCGCCGCCGCGGACCTCGCCCGCGGCAAGGACTCCGGCGAGCCGGCCGTGCTCGTCCGCGGGCTCGGGCGGCTCGTCACGCGCGAGGACGGCCCCGGCGCGGCGGCGCTGCGGCGCGCGGCCGAGGACGACCTGTTCAGGCGCTAGGACGCCCGCGCCGCCGAGGCGGCGGGCAGCTCGTAGCGGCGGCGGATCTCGTAGAGCGTCGTCCGCTCCGCCGCGGGCCGGCCGGCGGCGTGCGCGGCGGCGACGAGCTGCTCGGGCGTGAGCATCGTGCCGTGGTAGGAGCCGGCCATGCGCGAGATCGACTCCTCCATGAGCGTCCCGCCGAGGTCGTTCACGCCCCAGCGCAGCGCCTCGGTCGCGGCCTCGAGCCCCATCTTCACCCAGCTCGCCTGGAGGTTGCGGACGGTCTTGCCGAGCGCGAGGCGGAAGACCGCGGTGTGCTTGAGGTTCTCCTCCGGCGAGATCTCCTCGATCCCGTGGGTGCGCCCGAGCAGCGTGTGGTACGGGATGAAGCTCAGGGGCACGAACTCGGTGAAGCCGCCGGTGCGCTCCTGGATCCCGCGGACGATCCGCATGTGCTCGGCGAGCTCCCACGGCTCCTCGACGTGGCCGAACATCACCGTCGCCGTCGAGCGCAGCCCCGAGCGGTGCGCGGCCTCGATGACCTCGACCCAGCGGCGGACCGGGAGCTTGTTCGGCGAGATCCGCTCGCGCACGCCGTCGTGGAGGACCTCGGCCGCCGTGCCCGGCACCGAGCCGAGCCCGGCCGCCCGCAGGCGCGCGAACACCTCCGCCAGCGGCCGCTCGCCGGCGAGGTGGTCGATCTCCATCGGCGAGTAGGCGTGGAGGTGGAGCCGCGGCGCGACCTCCTTCGCGAGCCGCAGCCAGCGCTCGTAGTCCTCGATCGTCCAGTCGGGGTGGATGCCCGACTGCATGCAGAGCTCGGTGGCGCCGAACTCCACCGCCTCCTCGACGCGGCGGACGAACTCCTCCTCGCTGTGCTCGTAGGCGTCGGGCGAGCGCCGCCCCTGGCCGAAGCCGCAGAAGGCGCAGCCGACGGTGCAGATGTTCGAGATGTTGATGTTGCGGTTGACGACGAAGGTGACGGTGTCGCCCGCCAGCTCGGCGCGCAGCTCGTCGGCGGCCTGGCGGAGGTCCTCGATCGCCTCCGGCCGCGTCTCGGCGAACAGCGCCGTCAGCTCCTCCGGCGAGAGCTCGATGCCCTCCCGCCCCTTCGCGATCGCCGCGGGGACGAGGTCGCGGCGGATCGGCCGCTCCTCGCGCCGGCCGGAGCCGCGGCGCGGGATGAAGCTCCAGTAGCGCGCCTTGATGACGTCGAGGACGCCCTGCTCGAGCCACTCGGCGTTGATGTACTGCGGGTAGACGCAGAGCCGCTCGGTGAGCGCGTAGCCGCGCGGGGCGAGCAGCTTGCGCATCTTGTGCGGCGAGGGGAACGGGTGCTCGGGCGAGATGTGGTCGCCGTTCGCCGACAGGCCGCCGAGGTCGGTCGCGCCCTCCTCCACCAGCGGCAGCCACCAGTCGGAGAGGTTCGGCGGGATCTGGATGCCGACGTCGGGCATGAGCCTGCGGCACTCGCGCACGAGCACGCGCATGTCCTCGAGCGTGATCGGCGTCGCCCACTTCGGCATCGGCGCCGGCTCGCCCTCGGCGCCGGTCCGCTGCGCCTCCTCGGCGATCTCCGCCGGCTCGGCGCCGTAGTAGCGCGGATGCGGCACGAAGTTCTGGAGGATGACCTCCTGGAGGTGCCCGTACTCGCGGTGGAGCTCGGCGAGCGCCTCCAGCGCCTCGACCCGCTCCTCCGGCGTCTCGCCGATGCCGACGAGGATCCCGCTCGTGAACGGGATCTTCAGCTCGCCGGCCAGCCGGATCGTCTCCAGCCGCAGCTCCGGATGCTTGGTCGGCGAGCCCTGGTGGACGACGAGGTCCGGGTTGATCGACTCCAGCATGAGCCCCTGCGAGGCGGTCACCTGCCGGAGCCGCAGCAGGTCGCCGCGCGAGATGACGCCGATGTTGGTGTGCGGCAGCATCCCGCGCTCGAGCGCGCGCTCGCACGCCCAGGCGACGTAGGAGGTGAAGTCCTCGTGGCCGAACTCGGCGAGGCGGCGGGCGACCTCGGCGTTGACCTCCGGCTGCTCGCCGGTGAGGACGAGCAGCTCCTTGACGCCGCGGCGGGCCGCGTCGTCGAGCATCCGCTCGACCTCGTCAGGCGCGTAGAGGTGCGGCAGGTGGGTGGCGAACGCGCAGTACTTGCAGTAGCAGCGGCACGTCCGCGACAGCGAGAGCGTGAAGTTGCGCGAATAGGTGACCCGCCGGCGGCTCATGCGCCCGGCAGGCTATCGCCGCGGGAGGCGGGACCGCGGCCGCCCTGCCGCCCGCGCCGTGGGGATCCACAGCGCGGGCGGCGGCGGAGAGCTCCGCCCGGCCCTAGCCGACGGGCTGCATCCCGTCGCGGTCGCGGGCGCCGGGCGCGAGGTAGAGGGCGAAGTAGAGCCCCGCGGCGAGCAGCGCCCCGATCGCGGGACCGGCGACGTAGACGATGAGGAACTCGGCCGCGCCGCCGAACTCGCCCGAGACGAGCGCCGGGCCGAAGCTGCGCGCCGGGTTGAAGCCGGCGCCCGTGAGCGGGGCGATGACCATGACGGCGAGGCCGAGCGTCCCGCCGATGACCAGGCCGGCCCACTCGCGCGCGGCGCGCGGGTTGAGCGCGACGCCGCAGATCGCCCAGACGAGGAAGAACGTCCCGATCATCTCGGCGATCATGCCCGGGAAGATGTCGCCGTCGAGGCGCGCCGAGACGAGCGTCGCGCCGTAGTTGACGGCCTCCCCCTCGTCGTTGAGGAGCGCCTTCGTCAGCAGCGCGCCGCAGATGCCGCCGGCGAGCTGGACGACGACGTAGATCGCCGCGTCCGGCGGCTTGATCTGGCGGAGCGCGGTCATCGCGAGCGTCACGACCGGGTTGACGTGCGCGCCGGAGATCACGGCGATGGTCTGGATGATGAGGAAGAGCACGAAGACGTGCACGAGGCCGATCACCGAGAAGTCGATGAACGGCTGGATGCCGGTCTCCGGCGAGGGCGGGGCGACGTAGAGCGACACCGCCGCCGTGATCATGAAGACGAGCATGAACGTCCCGATGAACTCGGCGACGTATGCCGCAGGTCCTCGGTCTTGCACTTTCTGGCCTCCTGTCAGCTTTGGACCGGCGCGACGCTAGCCGGGGAACCGGTCGGAAACCCTCTAGGGTCCCGCGCGTGAAGCAGCTCCTCCCGATCCTCGTCCTGGCCGCGTGCGCGGCCCTGCTCGGCTGCGGCGAAGGCGACGACGCGGCCGCGCCGGCGCCGGTCACGCTCGGCCTCGACTTCACCCCGAACGCCGTCCACGCGCCGATCTACGCGGCCGTCCGCGAGGGCTTCGACACCCGTCACGGCGTCGCCATCACGATCCGCCCGCCCGGCTCGGCGCCCGACTCGCTGCGGCTGCTCGCCTCGGGGCGCGCGGACGTCGCGGTGCTCGACATCCACGACCTCGGGCTCGCGCGCGAGCGCGGCGCCGACGTCGTCGGCGTCGGCGCGCTCGTCCAGCGCCCGCTCGCGGCGATCATCGCCCGCGCCGGCGTCCGCCGCCCGCGCGACCTCGAGGGCCGCCGGGTCGGCGTCTCGGGGCTCCCCTCCGACCCCGCCGTCCTGCGCGCGGTCGTCGAGGACGACGGCGGCGACGTGCGGAAGGTGCGGCAGGTGACGATCGGCTTCGCCGCGGTGCCGAGCCTCATCGAGGGGCGCGTCGACGCCGCGCCGATGTTCTGGAACGCCGAGGGCGTCGCGTTGCGCGAGCGCGGCGTCAAGACGACCGAGTTCCGCGTCGACGATCACGGCGCCCCGCCCTACCCCGAGGTCGTGCTCGTCGTGACGCGGCGGACGCTCGAGGAGCGGCGCGAGGTCGTCGAGGGCGTCGTGCGCGCGATCGCCGACGGCGTCGAGGAGGTGCTCGCCGACCCCGACGCCGCGGTCGCCGACATCGCCGCCGCCGGCGGCGCCGACGAGGCCCTGGTGCGGGCGCAGCTCGAGGCGGTGGCGGACATCATGCGCCCGCCGCTGCGGCTCGACCGCGATGTCCTGGAGCGGTGGGCCGACTGGGACGCCCGCTTCGGCATCCTCCGCCGCCGGCCCGACGTGGACGAGGCGTTCGCCTTCCTCGACCTCGGCGGCTGATCCACCGGGATGAGACTGCAGTTGGCGGCGCTATCCGCCACCAACAGCAGTCTCGTCGGTCAGAGGCGGCCCGGTCTCGTCGGTCAGAAGCGACCCGAGAGGCGCCGCACCAGGCCCGGGGCGAGGTAGCGGACCCGCGGGACGAGGCCCCACGGCCGCGGGACGCAGACCTCCGCCTTGCCGTTGGCGGCGCGGACGATCGCGTCGGCGACCTTGTCCGGCGTCGAGACGAGCCAGCGGGTCCACGGGCTGCGGGTGAGCTCGCGCTGCGGGAAGCCCTCGGTGGAGATGAAGCCGGGCAGGACGAGGCCGACGTGGACGCCGTGGCGGCGCTCCTCGTCCCAGAGCGCCTCCGACCAGCCGGCGAGCGCGAACTTCGAGGCGCTGTAGGCGCCGCTGCGCGCCCGGCCGATGCGGCCGGCGATCGAGGAGACGTTGACGATCGCGCTCGGCGCGGCCGCCCGCAGCGCCGGCAGCAGCGCCTCGGTGAGCCGCACGGCGGCGTCGAAGTTGATCGCCATCGTCTTGCGGACGTTCTCCCAGCCGCCGTCGGCGAACGACGCCCGCCAGGACGCCCCGGCGTTGTTGACGAGCAGCTGGAGCCGCTCCCCCACCGCCTCGGCCGCCCGCCGCGGCGCGTCCTCGGCGACGAGGTCGAGCGGGAGCGGCGTCGCGTCGCGCAACTCGCCCGCGAGCCGCTCGAGGCGGTCGGCGCGGCGGGCGACGAGGATGAGCCGCCAGCCGTCGCGGTCGAGGCGGCGGGCCGTCGCCTCCCCGATCCCGCTCGAGGCGCCGGTGACGAGCGCGGTCCTCATGAGCGCATCAGCAGCAGGCGGTCGACGAGCCGATGCCCCTCGCGCGAGAAGCGCGAGCGGGGCACGACGAGGTCGAAGCCCGCCTCCTGCGCGCGGCGGCGGACGTCGGCCTCGACGTGGGCGTAGATGGCGAGCCGCGGGATCCCCTCCGGCGCCTGCGCGAGCCGCTCGTCGACGTCGGCGGTGCAGTCGACGATCGCCGCGTCGGCCGGCTCGCCGGGCCCGACGGGCTCGTGGCCGGCGGCGCGGAGCATGCTCTCGATGCGGGAGCGGAACAGCAGCTCGGGGCAGACCACGGCGATCCGGGCCACGCTACTGCGCGCGCCGGCGGCGGAACTCCTCCCGCCGCGACTGCGGCAGGCCCCACATCTGGACGACCTCGACGCGCCCGGTGCGCGCCTCGCGGAAGGCGAGCTCGCCCTCGATCCCCTGCTGGTCGAGCAGGGCGAGCGTCCCGCGGACGGTCTCCGGCGCGGCGGCGTGGCCGAAGGTGTGGGCGACGCGGATCCGCCAGTGCCAGTCGTGCTGCGAGTAGGCCTGCGCGTTGATCTGCGTGAGCAGCGTCGCGGCCTCCACGTAGCGCGACTCGTCGAAGATCCGCAGGTCGAGCTCGAGGTCGGTCCAGTCGGGCGGGAGCCCGTCCACGATCTCCTGGAAGTCATCGGCGAGCGCCATGGCCCCGGCAGCTTATCCTTCTCGCGTGGCGCGCTTCCCTCCCGGACCCCGCGGGCCCGCGCTCCTCAACATGATCCGCGAGGCGCGCGACCCGATCGGGAACATGGTGCGGCTCCACCGCCGCTACGGCGACGTGTTCAGCCTGCGCTTCCCGGGCTTCGACCCGCTCGTGTTCGTCGCCGAGCCGTCGCTCGTCAAGCAGCTCTTCACCGGCGACCCGAAGGTGCTCCACGCCGGGGAGGCGAACGCGACCGTGCTCGAGCCGCCGCTTGGCCCGAACTCGGTCCTCATCCTCGACGAGGGCGCCCACCTGCGCCGGCGCAGGCTCCTGCTGCCGCGTTTCCACGGCGAGGCGATCCGCCGCTACGGCGAGGTCATCCGCGAGGCGACGCTGCGCCAGATGGAGACCTGGCGCGTCGGCGAGCCGTTCCGGCTGCGCCCCCACACCGAGGCGATCACGCTCGAGGTCATCCTGCGCGCGGTCTTCGGCATCGAGGAGGAGGCGCGCCTCGCGCGCGCCCGCGAGCTCGTCGGGCGCTTCGCGCGCGTCAGCCACCCGATCATCCTCTTCCCGATGCTGCGCGGGCGCTTCGGCCGCTTCGGCCCGTGGGCGCGCTTCGTCGCCGTCAAGCGCGAGCTCGACGCCTGGATCGCCGAGGAGGTCGCCGCCCGCCGCGCGGACCCGCGCGCGGAGGAGCGCGACGACGTCCTGTCGCTGCTGCTCCAGGCACGCCACGAGGACGGGAGCCCGCTGGGCGACGACGAGCTGCGCGACGAGCTCGTCACCGTCATCGGCGCCGGGCACGAGACGACCGCGACCGCGCTCGCCTGGGCGATCGAGCGGCTCGTGCGCAACCCGCGCGTGCTGGAGAAGCTGCGCGCCTCGCTCGCCGCCGGCGAGGACGACTACCTAGACGCCACGATCAAGGAGACGCTGCGCTCGCGGCCGGTCATCAGCGGCGTGGCGCGGAAGCTCACCGAGCCGCTGGAGATCGGCGGCTACGAGCTGCCGGCGGGGACGATCGTCGACGTCGCGATCACCGCCCTCCACCACCGCGAGGACCTCTACCCCGACCCGTTCGCCTTCCGGCCCGAGCGCTTCCTCGCAGACGACGCGCCCGACGGCTACAGCTGGGTGCCGTTCGGCGGCGGCGTGCGCCGCTGCATCGGCGCGTCGTTCGCCCAGTACGAGATGCGGATCGTGCTCTCGGAGATCGTCACGCGCTGCGAGCTCGAGGCCACCGACCCGCGCCCGGAGCCGCTGCGGGCGCGCAACATCACGCTCGCGCCCGGCCGCGGCGCGCAGGTCGTGCTCACGCGGCGACGCGCATCGCCCGCGCCAGCTCCGTCCCCAGCGGGTGCTCCCGCCCGCTGACGCGGACGACGACCGGGCCCCCGAACGGCTCCCGCCGCACCATGACGACTCGGTCGCCGGGGGCGATCCCACGCTCGCGCAGGTAGCGGAGCATGTCGGGGTTCTCGTCGGAGATGCGCGTGAAGACCGCCTCCTCGCCGGGCTCGAGCTCGTCGAGCGCGCGCGTCCGCGGCTCGTCGATGCGCAGGTCGAAGGTCGGGATCGGGTCGCCGTGGGGGTCGCGGGTCGGGTGGCCGAGCTTCTCGGCGATGAGCTGCTCGAGCTCCTCGGAGAGCACGTGCTCGAGCACCTCGGCCTCGCGGTGGACCCGGTCCCACGGCATCCCGAGCTCCTCGGCGAGGTAGAGCTCGAGCAGCCGGTGGTGGCGGAGCACCTCGAGCGCGACGCGCACGCCCTTCTCGGTGAGGCGGACGCCGCGGTAGGGCTCGTGGCGGACGAGGCCGAGCTGGTCGAGGCGCTTGATCATCGCCGACACCGACGCCGGCGAGACGCCGAGGCGCTCGGCGAGCGCGTTCGTCGAGACCGCGCCGCCGGTGCGCTGCTCGAGCGAGTAGATGGCCTTGGCGTAGTCCTGGACGGCGTGCGAGGGGGCGTCGAGCGTCATCGGAGCGAGATCAGCAGGCCGGTGGCGTACATGAGCGCGAGCCCGGCGAGCACGCCGCCCGCCGTCAGCGGGCCGAGCAGGCGGCCGTCGTCGTCGCGCAGCGACGGAGCGAGCTGGACGACGACCTGCGCGATCGCGCCTGCGCCGAGCCCGAAGAGGAACGCCGCCAGCGCCGCGTTGAAGGCCGTGGCACCGATCACCGCGCCCAGGATCGCAGGCGCGCCGGCCACCAGCCCGAGCAGGACGAGCCGCCGCGGGCGGAGCGCGCCGCCGGAGGCGGGCGCGACGATCGCCAGCCCCTCGGTCGTGTTGTGGAGCGCGAAGCCGACGACGAGCGAGGCGCCGAGCGCGAGCGAGCCGACCGCGTACGCCGAGCCGATCGCGAGCCCCTCGCCGAGGTTGTGGAGGCCGACGCCGATCGCGACGAGCAGCGCGAGCGTGAAGCCGCCGGCGCCGGCGGCCCGCGCCCGCGCGCGCCGCGCGCGCATGCCCGCGTCGATCCCGGCGAGCGCGAGGTAGGCGGCGAGCGCGCCGAGCCAGACGAGCGCCGCGCCGCCGAACGCCCCCGCCCCGGAGGCGGCGATCTCCGAGCCCTCGAGCAGCGCGTCGATGCCGAGGAAGGCGAGCAGGCCGACGGTGAGGGCGAGCACGAAGCGGATCCAGCGCGCGTCGACGCGGCGGATCCACGGCAGCCAGAGCATCCCGATCGCGACCGGGATGATCCCGACGTAGAGCCCGACGAGCCCCATGAGGCCGAGGAAGCCGAGGTCGGCGGCGGGCGTCTCGGCGGCGGAGTCGATCGCCGTCTCGACCGTCCCGCCGGTGGAGGTGAGCAGCGCGATCTCGTAGGCCTCGCCCTCGATCCACGGATACGGGATGTGGACGCGCTCGCCCTCCAGCCGGCCGAGCTCGCGGTCGTCGGCGGTGAACGGGACGAGCTGGTCGTTGACGATCGCCTGCGCGAGCGTGACCGGGTCGGGGCCGGCGTTGCGCAGGCGCAGCTCGATCTCGCCCGGGCGCAGGACGGTCCGCTCGACCGTCACGTCCTCGACGGGCACGCCGTGGCGCTCCAGCCCGGGCGCGCCGAGCGCGACGAACGCCGCGATCGCGACGGCGAGGACGGCGAGCGGGACGAGGGCGGCGGTCCAGGCGGGCAGGCGGCGGTGGGTGGCGACGGCGGCGGGCTCCACTACTAGACCTCCGGTCCGACTGGCGGGGACCAAGCGGCGCAAGGACGCAGGCCCGGAGGCTTGGTGGGCCAAGTCGAGGGCCGAGGACGCCGCGATACGCAGGTCCTGCGCACGTCAGACCACCTCGAAGAAGCCCATCCAGCCGAGGTCCGCGAACTCGGAGACGTGGGCGTGGAACATGTACCTGCCCGCGTAGGGGAAGCGGAGCTCGAGGACGTCGCGCTGCCCCTGGCCCTGGACGATCGTGTCGGTGAGCTCGGCCGGCTCGAGCGACGTCCCGGTCGGGAAGCGGTGGAAGAAGTTCGCGTGGACGTGGAACGAGTTGACCGGGTCGAACTCGAGCACGTTGACGAGGTAGATCCGCACGAGCTCGTCGCGGCGGACCCGGATCGGCTCGTGCATGTAGGCGAAGGCGACGGTGTTCACCGCGTAGACCTCGTTCTGGCGGTCGAAGTTCGTGTCGAAGCCGTTCTGGACCATGACGAGCTCGTCCGCCTCGGGACGGCCGTCGCGCGGATCGATGATGAACGCGCCGTAGAGCCCCTTCGCGATGTGGTCGGCGAGCGGGTTGGAGTGGCAGTGGTAGAGGTGGAGCCCGAACGGCTCGGCGTCGAACTCGTAGGTGAACGACTCGCCGGGCTGGACGTTCCCGCGCCCCACCCCGGGCACCCCGTCGTGGGCGGCGGTGTGGATGCCGTGGAAGTGGATGGTGTGCGGGTGCTTCGACCCGTTCGTGAAGCGGATCCGCAGCCGCTCGCCCTCACGCGCGCGGAGCGTCGGGCCGGGGACGCGCCCGTTGTAGGCCCAGGCGTTGAACTTCACGCCGGGCGCGACCTCGATCTCCTTGTCCTCGGCGACGATCTCCCACTCGCGGACGACCCGCCCGCCCTCGCGCCGGACGGTCCCCCAGTCGAAGTCGCGGAGGATCTCGTGCGGGTCGAAGCCGTTGACGCGCGGGTCGACCCGGCCGACGACGCCGGTGTGGTGGTCGCGCGAGCGGTGCGCGTGCCCGCGCCGGCCGCCGCCGGCCCCGAGCGCGTCGTGGAGGCCCTGGTGCGGGACGAGCGCGTGGAGGGCGGGAACGGCCGCCGCGAGCGAGCCGCCGGTGAGGAGCTTACGGCGACTGATCTTCTTCACGAAGGGGAATTGAACCAGAATTTAGGCGTGACTAAAAGCTCTGTGGCCGGCCAAGTAGAATCGGCCGCGTGATCGCCACCGCCGACTACGAGCTGCTGAAGACGAAGGTGGGGCTCGTCGACCGCTCCGCCCGCGGCAAGCTCACCGTCCGCGGCGCCGACGCCGCCGACTTCCTCCAGGGGCAGGTGACGAACGACGTCGAGGCGCTCGCCCCCGGCGAGGGGTGCTACGCGGCGATGCTCAGCCACAAGGGGAAATTCCGGACCGACATGCGCATCCTGCGCACCGACGACGGCTTCTGGATGGACACCGAGCCGATCGGCCTCGTCCCCGCGCGCTGGACGCTCGAGACCTACGCGATCGGCCGCGACGTCCAGCACGAGGACGTCACCGGGCGGATGGCGATCCTCTCGCTCGTCGGGCCCGCCGCGCGCGAGGCGCTGGACGTCGCGCCGCCGGAGACCGAGCACGGGCACGTCGTCGGCGAGCACGGCCGCTACGTCGCCACCGACCTCGGCGTCGACGTCATCTGCGAGCGCGACGCCGCCGAGGCCGTGAAGGCCGCGCTCGGCGTGCCGGAGGTCGGCGAGGAGGTCGCGGAGGTCCTGCGGATCGAGTCGGGCCGGCCGCGGCTGGGCTACGACATGGACGCCGAGACGATGCCGCAGGAGGCCGGCGTCCACGAGCGGGCGGTGAGCTACACGAAGGGCTGCTACGTCGGGCAGGAGACCGTCGCCCGCCTCTACTGGAAGGGCAAGCCGAACCGCCACCTGCGCGGGCTCCGGCTGTCCGAGCCGGTCGAGCGCGGCGCCGAGCTGCGGCTGGGCGAGAAGGTCGTCGGCCGCGTCGGCTCGGCCTGCGTCTCCCCCGCCCACGGCCCGATCGCGCTCGCGCTCGTGCGGCGCGAGGCGGAGCCCGGCGACACCCTCGCCGTCGGCGACGGGGGCGCGACGGCCGAGGTCGTCGAGCTGCCCTTCGGCTCGTAGGGGACGCCGCCCGCCGCCACCCGGCAGCCCGCCGGGGGCATCACCCCGCCCGGGTAGGCTGGCACGCCATGGGAGCGCGCCGAACGCCGACGGCACGGGGGACGCTGAGCGCCGACAGCCCGCTGCTGGGCGGGCCGCTCACGCGCGACCCCGAGCCGGACTACGACCCGCGCGAGGACGTCCTCGGCCTGCCGGTGGCCGGGCGCGGGCGCGTGGCCGCGGAGCCGGACGAGCGGGAGCTGCGGCGGCTGCTGCCGCGGCCCGACCCGGCGCGCGCGGTCGACGACTGGGGCCGCTCGCAGCGGGTGCTCGAGCTGGCCCAGCCGCTGCTCGACTTCTACTACCGCTACTGGTTCCGCGTGGAGACGGACGGCATCGAGCACGTGCCCTCCGAGGGCGGCGCCCTGCTCGTCAGCAACCACTCCGGCGCGCTGCCGCCGGACGCGCCGATGATCATGCAGGCGATCCGCCACGAGCACCCCAACCCAAGGCCGCTCTACATGCTCGGCGAGCACTGGTTCAAGGGCTACCCGCTCGTCGGCATGGTCGCGAACAAGATCGGGCTGGTGGCGGCGCACCCGGCGAACGCCCAGCGGCTGCTGCGCGACGAGGGGCAGCTCGCGCTCGTCTTCCCCGAGGGGCAGAAGGGGACGCGCAAGCTCTACTGGCAGCGCTACAAGCTCCGCCGCTTCGGCCGCGGGGGGTTCGTGCGGACGGCGCTGCGGGCACGCGTGCCGATCGTGCCGGTGGCCCTCGTCGGCGCCGAGGAGGCGATGCCGATCTTCGCCCACGTCCGCCTGCTCCAGCGCCTCACCGGGCTCATCTACTTCCCGGTCAACCACGCCTTCCCCCACTTCGGGCTCGCGGCGGGGCTCATGTTCCTGCCGGCGAAGTTCAAGATCCGCTTCCTCGAGCCGGTCACGCTCGACCGGTACGGGCCCGAGGACGCCGACGACGTCGGGCTCGTCCAGGCGATCGCCGAGGACGTCCGCAGCCGCATCCAGCGGGAGCTGGACCGGCTCGTCGCGGCGCGCACGTCCGTCTGGTTCGGTTAGGGTTCGCGGTCGCGAGGGATGAGTGGACTCTGCAAGACGCGTCGGGCCCGCGCCGCGGTCGTCCTCTGCGGCGTGGCGCTCGTGGCCGCGGGATGCGGGGAGGACGACTTCGCGAACGAGCCGCGCCCGCCGGTGCCGGTGGAGCTGACCGGCGTGATCACGCCTGAGAGCGTGACCGTCTCCCCCAACCGCGTCGGCGCGGGGCCGATCGTCATCACGCTCTCCAACCAGACCGACAAGCCGCACACCGTCACGCTCCAGGGCGACGGCGTGCGCGAGCGCGTCGGGCCGATCAACCCCGAGGACACCGCGACGATCCGGCAGGACCTCCCGTCGGGGCGCTACACCGTCGAGGCGAACAGCGACGGCAGCGGCGGCATCGAGCCGGCGGAGCTCGTCATCGGCCCGAAGCGCGAGAGCGCGTCCGACGAGCTGCTGCTGCCGTAGCGGCCCCGACGGCGAGCGAGGGCGCCCGCGCCGGTAGCATCGGCCGCGATGAGACGGGTCGGCGTCGCCGCTGGGTTGGTCGCAGCCGGGGCGCTCGCCGCCGCGCTCGTCGCGGGCGGCGCGTCCGGCAAGCCGACGGAGGCGCAGGAGCTGTTCCGCGAGCGGCTGCTCGAGGAGCGCGGCATCGCGCGCGACGTCCGCACGCGCTTGCGCAAGGGCGGCTTCGTCGACGAGCGGATCAGCTTCGCCGACGTCACCGGCGAGGGCCGCTCGGACGCCGTCGTGCTCGTCCACTCCGGCGGCTCGGCCGGCCGGATCGCGCTCTACGTCTTCAGCGCCCTCGACGGCCGGAGGCTGCGCGTCGTCTACCGCAACCAGCGCCTCTACCGCGCGACCGCGCGCGTCCGCGACGGCGACGTCGTCTACCGCGTCCCGGTCTACTCCCCCGGCGACGACCTCTGCTGCCCGTCGGCCGAGCGTGAGACGCAGCTCCGCTGGGACGCCCGGCGCAAGCGCTTCCGCGTCGTCGACCGGCGCGAGTTCGAGATCCGGTAGCGCCCGGGCGCCGGCGCCCCTACCGCGCCCCGAGCGCCGCGCGCAGGTCGCTGCCCGGCGCCACCGGCAGCAGCACCCGCGAGCCGCCCTCGCCGCCGAGCCGCACCGTGTGCAGCGCCGACGGGCCCGGGAGGTGGTAGGCCGAGGCGCCGACGAGGTGGATCCGGATGCGGTGCCCGCGCCTGAAGCGGTTGCCGATCGGCCACAGCTCGACGTGGTAGCGGCGCTCCTCCCCCGGCCGCGCCGGCCGCCGGACGTCGAAGCGCCCGTACGGCTGCACCACGTCGCCGTCGTCGTCGACGAGCGAGCGCGAGCGGTCGATCGCGGGGAACGAGGTCCGCAGCCGCCCGGCCGCCACCGGGTGGGCGACGCCGTCCGGCGCCACGTCGGAGACGACGACGAAGAGGTCGCTCTCCGGCGTCGTGCTCGCGACGACGAGCTCGGCGCTCCCGGGCCCCGCCATGACGACGTCCTCGCCGAGCGGCGCGGAGGTGAACGCGAGCCCGAGCTGCTCGGCGAGGCGCATGTCGGTGAGGCCGAGGTCGCGCGCGAGCTCCCCGAGCTGCGGGGCGAAGCCGAGCAGGATCGAGGTCGTGTGCGGGTCGGTGGCCGTCGGCAGCGAGGGCACGGCGGGATAGGTCCGCCGCCCCTCGCGGGCGGGCGCGTCGAGCGCGAGGCCGCCGTCCGGGGTGAGCGCGAGCGGCTCCCACTCGGTCCCCGGCAGCGGCCAGTCGTCGCCGTCGAGGCGGACGAAGCGGCCGGCGAGCAGGTCCTCGCGGCTGCCGTCGGCGAGCCACAGCCGCACGCGCGGCTCGTCCTCGACCCCGTTCTCGATCCCGCGCAGCCAGCGGTCGAACCAGCGCGCCCGCGTCGCGGCCTCGCCGCCGGTCCCGGCGGGCACGCCGTCGTGCGCCCCGATGACGAGCAGGTGCGCCCCGTCGTCGCGCAGCTCCCGGAAGGCCTGGAACGCCCCGCGCGACTCGACGTCGAAGAAGCCGTCGACCATGAGGACCGGCAGGTCGTTCGCGTCGCCGCGGAGCCGCCGCTGCCGCCAGTAGTCGTCGAGCGCCGGGTGGCCGAGGAAGCCGAGGACGGTGTCGAGGACGCCGAGCGCGTTCTGCCCCATCGACGCGGGGTCGCGCTCCAGCCGCTGCGGCAGCGACGCGAGGTAGGGCGCGAGGATGAGCGCGCCGACGCCGGCGGCGGGCACGAGGTTCGGGATCCCGCCCGGGTAGAGGAGGTCGCGGTAGAGCTCGTGCGTGCCCGACCAGAGCACCGCGGTCTTCACGCACGGCAGCTCGAGGTGGAGGGCGTGGTAGATCGCGATCGCGCTCGCCGACGCGCCGTAGAGGCCGATCCGCCCGTCGCTCCACGGCTGGTCGCAGGCCCACGCGAGGAACTCGGCGACGTCGCGCTGCATGCGCGGGCCGAAGATGTCGAAGCGCCCGTCGCTGCGGCCCGTCCCGCGGACGTGGACCTGGACGTAGTTGTAGGCGGGCCCCGCGTAGGAGGCGCAGCAGCCGGGCGCGTACGGGCTGAACTCGACGATGAGCGGCCGCGGCTCGAGCGGCCCCTCTCCGCCGACGGTCGCGTGCAGCGACACGCCGTCGGACGCGGTGAAGCGGACGTCCTGCGTGACCAGCTCGGCGCGCGCCGGCCCGGCGACCGCGACGGCGGCGGCGACCGCGAGCGCGGCCGCCGCGAGGGCGCGCCGCCGTCCTCCTCCCCTGCGCATGTTCACGAACGTAGCCGTTCGCAGATCGTCTACGCTACCCCGACCCGTGAGCGCCGGCCTCCGCATCCCACCGGGCACCCGCGCCGAGATCGGCCCCCTCAACGCCGCCGTCGTGCGGGCGCTGGGGGCCGCGACCGGCGGGCGGGCGCCGAACCTCTTCCCCACTCTGGCGCGCCACCGCAAGCTGTTCCTGCCCTGGCTGCGCTTCGCCGGGCGGCTCATGCCGGGCGGCCTGCTCCCGCGCGCCGACAGCGAGCTCCTCATCCTCCGCGTCGCCCACCGCTGCGGCAGCGCCTACGAGTGGTCCCACCACGAGCACCTCGGCCGCCAGGCGGGGCTGAGCGCCGAGGAGATCGCCCGTGTCCGCAAGGGCGCCGGCGCGCCCGGCTGGAGCGAGCGCCAGGCGACGCTCCTGCGCGCCGCCGACGAGCTGCTCGACGGCCACACGATCTCCGACGCCACCTGGGCCGCCCTGCGCGAGCTCGGCCTCTCCGACGCCGAGCTCATCGAGCTCTGCATGCTCGTCGGCCACTACGCGATGCTCGCCGGGACGCTCAACGCGCTCGGCGTCCAGCCCGACCCGGCGCCGCTCGGCGGCGGCTCGCGCGCCTTCCGGCTGCTCGAGAAGCTCCGCCGGCGCGGCGACGGAGGGCGGCGATGAGCGACCTCGCCGGCCGCCGCGTCGTCATCACGGGCGCCGCCCGCGGCATCGGCGCGCTCACCGCGCGCCGGCTGCACGAGCGCGGCGCCCGGGTCGCGCTGCTCGGCATCGAGCCCGAGCTGCTCGCCGAGACCGCCGCCGCCTGCGGCGACGCCCCCTGGTTCGAGTGCGACGTCGCCGACCGCGAGCAGGTCGAGCGCGCCGTCGCGGGCGCCGCCGAGGCGCTCGGCGGCGTCGACGTCGCGATGGCCAACGCCGGCGTCGCCGCCCAGCTCCCGCTCGTCGGCGGCAAGCCCGAGGTCTTCGAGCAGCACATGGCGGTCAACGTCCTCGGCACCTACTACTTCGTCAACGCCATCGGGCCGCACGTCGCCCACCCGCGCGGCTACGTGCTCGTCACCGCCTCGCTCGCCGCCGCCGTCCACGGCCCGCTCATCGGCGCCTACGCCGCCTCGAAGGCCGCGGTCGAGGCGCTCGGCAACTCGCTCCGCATCGAGCTCGGGCCCACGGGCGCGAAGGTCGGCGTCGCCTACTACGCCGAGCTCACCACCGACATGACCGCGCGCGGGTTCGCGACGAAGGCGGCGCGGCTCATGCCCCTCGGCGGCCACGGCCACCTCCCGGTCTGGCCGGTCGAGAAGGCGATCGGCGCGATCGAGCGCGGCATCCGCCGCCGCTCGCGGCGGATCGTCTACCCGCCCTTCGGCCACCTCATCCTCCACGCGCGGACGCTGGTGGAGCCGGTCATCGCGCGCCAGGTGCGGCGCAACCTCGTGGAGGCGCTCGAGATCGCCCGCAGCGAGGACGCCCCGCTCACGACGCCGCAGCCGCCGCGGGACGCGTAACCTCAGCCGGCGTGTCCGCCGACGCCCTCGCCGACCTGCGCGCGCGGCTGGCCGAGGTCGCCGACCTCCGGGCCGCGGCGACGCTGCTCGACTGGGACCAGGAGACGATGATGCCGCCGGCCGGCGCGGAGGCGCGCGCCGAGGTGTCGGCGACCGTCCGCCGGCTCGCCCACGAGCGCGCCACCGACCCGGCGCTCGGCGAGCTGCTCGAGCGCCTGCGCGACCACGAGGCGTCGCTGGACCCCGACAGCGACGAGGCGAGCCTCATCCGCGTCGCCCGCCGCCGCTACGAGAAGGCGCGCCGCGTCCCGAGCGAGCTCGCCGGGGAGATCGCGCGCGCCGAGGCGCTCGGCCAGCACGCCTGGCAGGCCGCCCGCGCGGCCTCCGACTTCGAGGCGCTGCGCCCGGCGCTCGAGCGCAACGTCGAGCTGGCGCGCGAGTACGCGGCCTGCTTCCCCGACGTCGCCGAGCCCTACGACGCGCTGCTCGACGACTACGAGGAGCAGATGACCGGCGCACAGGTCGCGGCGGTCTTCGCGAAGCTGCGCGACTTCCTCGTCCCGCTCGTGCGGGCGATCGCCGAGGACGGCGCCCCGCCACCCGAGCTGCGCGGCCCCTTCCCCGTCGAGCGCCAGCGGGAGGTCGTCGCGACCGTGCTCCGCCACGTCGGCTGGGACGAGCGGCGGTGGCGCATCGACGACTCCGCGCACCCGTTCTCCGCCTCGATCGGCGCCGGCGACGTCCGCATCACCACCCGCTACGACGCAGACCACCTCCAGTCGCTGCTCGCCGCGCTCCACGAGGCCGGCCACGGCCTCTACGCCCAGGGCGTCGCGCCCGAGCTGCGCCGCGGCCCGCTCGACGGCTCGCCGTCGATGGCGCTCGACGAGTCGCAGAGCCGGCTGTGGGAGAACGTCGTCGGGCGCAGCCGCCCGTTCTGCCGCTTCCTCCACGGCGTGCTCGCCCCCGCCTTCCCCGCGGCCTTCGACGGCGTCGACGCCGACGCCCTCTACCGCGCGCTCAACGTCGTCCGCCCCTCGCTCATCCGCGTCGAGGCCGACGAGGTCACCTACGCCCTCCACGTCATCCTCCGCTTCGAGCTCGAGCGCGCGCTCATCCACGGCGAGCTCGCGGTCGCCGACCTGCCCGAGGCCTGGAACGACGGGATGCGCCGGCTGCTCGGCGTCGAGGTCCCCGACGACGCGCACGGGGTGCTCCAGGACGTCCACTGGGCGGCCGGCTCATTCGGCTACTTCCCCACCTACGCGCTCGGCAACGTCGTCGCCCTCCAGATCTGGGAGCGCGCCCGCGCCGACCTGCCCGAGCTCGACGCGCGGCTCGAGCGCGGCGACTGCGCCGAGCTCGGCGCCTGGCTGCGCGAGCGGCTCTACCGCCACGGGGCGAAGTTCACCCCGGCGGAGACGATCGAGCGGGTCACGGGCGGGCCGCTCGACCCCGCGCCGCTCATGCGCTACCTGGCGGGGAAGTACGGCGAGCTGTATCGCCTGGGTACGATCCCGGCGCCAATGAACCGAAGCGAGGTCGATAGCTAGTGGCAGTGGACGTCAGCCAGGTTGCAAAGCTGGACGTTGAGCCGGGGACGCTGCCGAAGACGATGGCGGCGTGGGTCATCCGGCCCGAGCGGGAGGGCGAGCCGATCGACGCCTTCCAGCTCGAGGAGATCGAGGTACCGGAGCCCGGCCCGTTCGAGGTCATCGTGCGGGTGATGGCCGCGGGCGTGAACTTCAACAACGTCTGGGCCGCCCTCGGGAAGCCGGTGTCGGTCTTCAGCTACGGCGACCACCCGCAGTACGGCCACCACATCGGCGGCTCCGACGGGGCCGGCATCGTCTGGAAGGTCGGCGAGGGCGTCACGAAGTGGAAGCCCGGCGACGAGGTCGTCATCCACTGCAACCAGGCCTCCTACGAGGACGTCGAGGTGCACGGCCTCGACCCGCTCGCCGCGCCGAGCCAGCGGATCTGGGGCTACGAGACGACCTGGGGGTCGTTCGCCCAGTTCACGAAGGTCCAGGCGCAGCAGCTCCTCCCCAAGCCCAAGAACCTCACCTGGGAGGAGTCGGCCTGCTACGGCCTCACCTACTTCACCGCGTACCGCATGCTCATCGACCAGTGCAAGCTCCAGGCGGGCCAGCGCGTGCTCATCTGGGGCGCGGCCGGCGGGCTCGGCGTGTTCGCCACGCAGCTCTGCAAGGCGGCCGGCGCGCTGGCCGTGGGCGTCGTCTCCTCCGAGGAGAAGGGCGAGCTGGTCAAGCAGCTCGGCGCGGTCGGCTACATCAACCGCAACGAGTTCGCGGGGATGATGCGCACGGGCGACGAGACGCCCGAGCAGGAGAAGGAGCGCTTCAAGGTGACGCGCGCCTTCGCCAAGCGCGTGAAGGAGATCCTCGGCGACGCGCCCGACATCGTCTTCGAGCACGTCGGCCGGGCGACGTTCCCGACGTCCGTGTTCGTGGTCAAGCCGTTCGGCAAGGTCGTGATCTGCGGCGCGACGTCGGGCTACAACCTCGACTTCGACGTCCGTTACCTCTGGATGCGCCAGAAGCAGATCATCGGCTCGCACTTCGCCAACGCCTATGAGGCGATGAAGGCGAACGAGCTGATCGAGCAGGGCCTCATCCGGCCCGTGCTGTGGCGCACGATGGGCTTCGACGGCGTCGCGGAGGCACATCAGCTCATGAGAGAGAACAAGCACCTCGGGAAGATCTCGATCCTCGTCGGCGCGGAGCGCGAGGGCCTCGGCAAGACGGCCGAGGGCCCGGGCGCGATCCGCGCGGAGGTGGGCGCCTGATGGCGGGCGCGAAGGGCGTCGTCGTCATCCGCTGGTCGGCGACGCCGTTCCGCGGCGACCGCTTCGCGGAGATCTGGACGCCCGCCGCGGAGGCGGCGCTCCGCTACGGCGCCCGCGGCTGGGCGCTCCTCCGCGCCAAGGAGGGCGGCGCCGACTTCATCCAGCTCGCCTACTTCGACAGCAAGCTCGACTTCGAGCGCTACTGGTACTCGGAGGAGATCGCCGCCGCGCGCACCGAGGCGGCCGGCCTCTTCCAGGTGCCGGTGCTGCCCGAGTTCTACGAGCTCGTCGGCGAGGGCGCCCTCGCCGAGGCCGAGGCGAGCGTCGAGGCCTAGCGGGCGATCGCGCGGGCCGGGCTCCGTCCGGCCCGCGCCCCGCGCCGGGCCCCGGCGACCGCGGCGGCGCTGCTCGCCGCGAACAGGAGGATCGCCGCCTCGTTGAGGACGCCCGCCCAGCGCCAGACGGCGGCGTCGCCGGCGAGGTCCGCGAGCATGCGGGCCGCCAGCGACGCGTGCAGCAGCGCCAGGTGCGCGTAGAAGCGCGGCCGGTACGGCAGCGGCACCCGCAGCACCGACGGCAGGATGACCGGCGCGTGGGCGAACACCATCGACATCACGAAGCCGAGGAAGAGCGCGTGGAGCGCGGCGTCGTAGGCGAAGCCCGCGCCCCAGGCGCCTGAGGCGAGCCAGAGCGCGCCCGCGAGCCCGAGCCAGGCGTACCCGGCGAGCAGCGCGATCGCCATGAAGCGCGTGAGCCCGCGGGCGCGGACGGTGCGCCGCGCGACGTCGTAGCGGCCGAGCCAGGCGGCCTGGGCGACGAGCCCCGCGCCGGCGAGCCGGACGCCTGCCTCCTCCGCCGGCGGCGACAGCGCCATCCCGGCGAGCAGGAGCGCGATCGCCGCGAGCAACAGGCGGCTGCGCCGCGGCCCGAGCCGGCGCACGCGCGAGAGCTCGAGCCGCTCGCCGACGATCGTGAGCACGAGGAAGCCGGCGAGCAGGACGACGATCTGCGAGGTTGCCGCGCCGGCGAGCCACCAGACGGCGGCGCCGAGCCAGCCGAGCGCGCCGAGCCCCATGACCGCGTTGTGGACCGTGCGCTGGATGCGGTCGATGTGGACGTGGCAGGCGACGAGCGTCGCGCCGCCGAGCGCGAGCAGCGCGGGCCCCAGCCCGCCGGCGCCCGCCAGCGCCGCGACCGTCCCGGCCCCGGCGGCGGCCGGCGCGACGTACGCCCACCCCCGCCCGAGCGCCACCGCCCGCTCGAGGCTGACGAGCGTGCCGAGGAAGCCGAGGACCATGAGCTGGCCGTGGAGCTCGGCGGCGTCGCCCGCGGGCGCGGGCAGCTCGACCCCCAGCCGCGCCAGCCCGCCCCACAGCCCGGCGACGAGGCCGACGGCGGCGAGCGCGAGCAGCGGCGCGCGGTGGAACGCCATCACCACCACCCCAGTTGCTCGCGCGCGGCGTCGGTCATCTGGTCGGGATGCCACGGCGGGTCCCAGACGAGCTCGACGCGCACCTCGCGCGCGGCGGGGAGCTGGCGGACCGCCGCCTCGATCTCCCCCTCGAGGTAGCCGCCGAGCGGGCACCCCGGGGCCGTGAGCGTCATGACGACGGTGACGTTGCCCTCGGCGTCGACCTCGACGTCGCGCAGCAGGCCGAGGTCGACGATGTTCACCCCCAGCTCGGGGTCGATGACGTCGTAGAGGAGGCCGGTGACCAGCCCGGGCGTCGGCTTGCCGAGCAGGTCCGTCACGCGGTCGGGGAGCAGGGCGCCGTTCATCGCGGAGAACATTTTCACACAAGAGTGTAAAAATGTCTTGCCATGGTCAACCCTGGCGACCGGCTGACGAACGTCGTCTCGCTGCTGTGCGAGGCGCTGCGGGCGCTCGGCGATGCGGGGCGGCCGCGGGAGGCGAGCCTCGTCGCGGGGGCGAGTTCGACTGGGAGTACCTCGAGAGCGGGCCCGTCGTCTGGCGCGTGCGCATCGGCCGCAAGGCCGAGGCCTGACGCCCGGCGGCGCCGCGGCGGCGAGGGCTGCCCCCCTCCGCCGGCCGCCCGGCGGGCCCACGCTACGCCACTCCCGCCGCCAGCTTCCGGGCCCTCGGGAAGAGGATGTTGTTCTCCTCGTGGATGTGGCGGTGGAGGTCGACCTCGAGGCCCTGGAGGGAGTCGAGCAGCACACGGTGCGTCCCGCAGCGGGCGCGGTCGCGGTCGTAGCCGCCGGTCAGCTCGCGCAGCCTCGTCAGCGTCGCCCCGACCTGCTCGTGCTCGGCCTCGTGCTCGGCGAGCGCGTCCTCGGACGGCGCCGAGCCCGCGCCCTCGGCGAGCGCGCGGATCGCCGGGAACAGCTCCTCCTCCTCGCTGGCCATGTGCGCCGCCAGCTCGGCGCGGAGCGCGTCGACGTGGCGCCGCACCTCGGCCAGCTCGGGCTCGGCGGAGCCGTGGACGCGCTCGACCTTCCGGGCCAGCTCGGCGATCCGGGGCAGGTCGCGCCACAGCGCGGCGTGGTGGACCTCGACGATGTGGTCGCACAGCTCCCCCACGGTCGCCTCGCGCCAGTCGCGCGCCTGCCCGTCCTCGGCGGGGAGCGACGAGACCGCCTCGAGCATCGCCGCCACGGTCGCGGGGTCGAGCCCGCGCTCGGCCGCGGCCTCGGCCAGCGTCCGGCCGCCGCCGCAGCAGTAGTCGAAGCCGAGGCGCTCGAACACGGTGGCCCGGGCGGGCTCGTCGGCGACGAGCTCGCCCAGCGCCGTCGAGGGGTCGATCGGGGTCATGGCGAAGCTCCAGGGTCGCGTGGTCGGTCTGCCCTCAGATTTGCACACCCCGACTAGGTAAATTCACCGCTTCTTGAGCGGGGAGACCACGGACCAGGTGCGTCACCGAGCGCGGGCGCGCTCTAGGGTGTAGGCGCATGAGCAGGGGGAGTGTCGCGGCCATCGCAGCGCTCGCGCTCGCGCTCGCCTGGGCCGCTCCGGCGTCGGCGAACCTCGAGAGCCTCAAGGCGTCGTGTCAGCCGCGCAACGCGGCCCCGGACGGCTCCCTCCCCTACGTCTTCTGCGACGACGGCATCCCGCCGGCGGGCGGGACGACGCCCAACCACGGCCCGGTCCGCGCGGTCGCGGTGCCGCAGCGCTATCAGGGCTGGCAGGGGCTGCCGCCGAAGGCGCCGCCGGAGCCGAGCTCGGGCGCGGACGCGAACGGGAACATCGCGCTCGACGTCGACGTCACCATGCCCGACCCGGAGCGCTTCCCGCCGGGCGAGCGCGGCTGGCCGGTCGTCGTGATGATGCACGGCTGCTGCGGCGGCAACAAGCGCGGCTGGGAGAGCTCGCGCGCCGACGCCGGCGGCGAGCACTGGCACTTCAACAACGCCTGGTTCGCCTCGCGCGGCTACGTCGTCGTCACCTACACCTCGCGCGGCTTCGTCGACGCGCAGGGGCGCGGCTCGACCGGGCAGACGCAGCTCGACTCGCGCCGCTACGAGATCAACGACTACCAGCACCTCCTCGGCCGGCTCGCCGACGACCCGTTCTTCCACATCGACCCGCAGCGGATCGTCGTCACCGGCGGCTCCTACGGCGGCGGCTTCGCCTGGCTCGCGCTCACCGACCCGACGTGGACGAGCCCGGGCGGCAAGGAGATGCGCGTCGTCGCGGTCGCGCCGCGCTACGGCTGGACCGACCTCGTCGCCGCGCTCGTGCCGAACGGGATCGAGCCGCGCGAGCCGGACGGCTCGACGGCGACGAAGGTCATCGGCGCGCCGAAGCGGACGATCCTCGCCGGCCTGTGGCTGAGCGGCAAGACCGGCCTGCCGGGCATCGCCGCGCCGCACGCGACGTTCCCGCCCGAGATCGACGCGGCGGTCGCCTGCCTCAACTCCATCGACCCGTTCCCGTCGAACCCGCTCTGCGCCTCGACGCTGCAGGAGACGCTGCCGGCGTTCGTCCGGGACCGCTCCGCCTACTACCAGGAGGAGTTCTGGCAGCGCGTCCGCGAGGGGCTGCGCGTGCCGGTGTTCTCGGCCGGGACGTTCACCGACCCCCTCTTCCCCAACCCCGAGCACCGGCGGATGGGCGAGCGGCTGCGCGCGGAGGCCGGCGGCGACTACCCGATCCAGGAGTACTACGGCGACTTCCAGCACTTCTCGCAGAACAAGGCGACCGAGTGGGCCGACCTCTGCGGCGACGACCACCACCGCTGCCGCGTCGGCGAGACCGACGTCCGCCGCGCCGGGATCACGACCCGGCTCAACCGCTTCATCGACCACTACGCGCGGCCGGCCGCGAACCCCGACGAGCCCGCGCCGGAGCTCAACGTCACCGCGTCGCTGCAGGTCTGCCCGGCGAACGCGAGCGAGCTCACGCCGGCCGGCGAGCCGGGGCTGCGCTTCACCGCGCCGACGTTCGCCGAGCTCGCCCCCGAGCGGCTGACGTTCGACCTGCCGGGCCTGCGGACGACGCTCTTCAAGGCGCTGCCGAACGCGCACGCGCTCAACGCCGACCCGCTCGTCAACCAGCTCCTCAACGGCAACCACTGCGCGACGCCCGCGGGCGACCCGGGGATCGGCGTGGCGAGCTGGGAGACGGAGCCGCTCGCAGAGGACGTGACGATGATCGGCCCGGCGCGCGTGACGCTCCGCCACCAGGGGATCGGCGGCGAGGCGATGCTGGCCGCGCGCCTCTACGACGTCTCGCCCCGCGGCGAGGCGCTGCTCGTCGACCGCGGGCTGCGGACGGGCGTGGCGCCGAACGGGACGACGACGGTCGAGCTCTTCGGCGCGGCCTGGCGGTTCCCGAAGGGGCACCGGATCCGGATCGAGGTCGCCCAGGACGACGAGCCGTTCGTCCGCTTCTCGACCCAGGTGTCGGCGCTCGTCATCGACGGCGCGCGGCTCGAGCTGCCGGTCCGCACCGCCGGGCCGGAGGTGCGCGTCGAGGCGCCGGAGCTGCTGGCGAGCGAGGCGACCTCGCGGCTGCTGCGCGCCAGCGTCGAGCCGGCGACCGGGGAGCGGGTCGGCATCGCGCGGATCGAGACCCAGGTGCGCGAGTCGCGCAAGCGCCGCTGGCGTACGCTCCGCGGCGGTGACGGCGGCCGCGTGCGGCTGCGCGGCGGCCACGGGCGGACGTACGAGCTGCGCGCGCGGGCGATCGACCACCGCGGCGTGCCCGGCCCGTGGGCGGTGGCGCGGACGGTCGTGCCGCTCGACGACAGCCGCGGGACGCGCGCGCTCCGCTGGCTCGGCCGCTGGACGCGGGTGAAGGCGCGCGGGGCCTTCGGCGGGCGGCTCACGCGCTCGACCCGCCGCGGCGACGAGCTGCGGCTGCGCTTCCGCGGCACGCGCGTCTGGCTCGTCGGCCGTCGCGGCCCGAAGGGCGGCCGCGCCCGCGTCGTCATCGACGGCCGCGCCCGGACGGTGAGCTTCCGCGCCCGCCGCACGCGCGCCCGCGCGATCCTGCTCGAGCTGCCCCTCAGCGGCCGGGGCGTCCACGAGCTGCGGCTCGTGACCCTCGGCGGGCGCGTGGAGATCGACGCCATCGGGATCGCCGACCGGCGGCCGTAGGGGCGGAGCGCTCGCCGGCCGAACCGACCCCAGGGGAGGGCAACGCCCGGTCCACCGTCATATGGACGGAAGACCAAGCGCTGCCGTCGGAGCCCCGGGGCGGCTGCGCCGACCTGCCGGACGCGCAACGCTCGGTCGACCGTCCTATCGACGGAAGACCGAGCGCTGTCGCCGGGAGCCGGACCCGGACGGGCGGGCGGGCAACGGGCCGGCGGGCGCCGCGCCCTACCCCGACAGCTCCCAGAGCGCCAGCGCCGCCGTCCACGAGAAGTCCTGCGCCCCGTGGCCGGTGCCGGCCTCGGGATGGACGTGCTCGCGGATGCCGCCGCTCTCGACCGCGTCGAGCATCCGCTCGCGCAGGAGCGCGGCGGCCGCGGCCTCGCCGTGGGCGTCGAGGCCGAGGGCGCAGAGCCAGGTGACGTTCGCCCACACCGGCCCGCGCCAGTAGCGCTGCGGCTCGTAGTCGGGGTCGTCGCGGGTGAGCGAGCGCACCCCGAAGGGCGAGGCGAGCGCGCCCTCGCAGACGAGGTCGCGCAGCGCCTCCACCATGTCGCGCGGCAGCCCGGGCGTCAGCAGGACGAGCGCCGAGCCCGCCCCGACCGGGCGGAGGTCGCGGTTGCCGACGAGGTCGCGGGCGCGGACGATGCCGCGCTCGCGGCGGAGGTCGATCGGGTGGACGAGGCCGTCGCCGTCGGCGCGGGAGATGATCGCGGCGGCGACGCGCGCCGACTGGCCGGCCGCGCGCTCGGCGATCTCCACCTCGCCCAGCTCGGCGGCGAGCAGGGCGAGGTCGTGGCAGGCGCGGGCGAGGATCGCCGAGAAGCCCGGGTCGAGGACGCGGAACCAGCCCTCGGCGGCGAGCTTGCGCTGGTCCCAGCCCGCCTCCATCCCCAGCTTCACGAGCGAGAGGTAGCCGCTGTAGTCGGCGTCCTTCGGCCGCTCGGCCGCCGCGACCGAGAGGACGTCCTCGCGCTGGACCTCCTCGGGCGGCACGACGCGCGGCACGTCGGCGAGCGCCTCGTCCCACTCGGCCGCGTTGTCGCGCCCCGACTCCCAGGGGTGGATGACCGTCGGCTCCCCGATCCCGTGCGGGTCGCGCGGGCCGAGCAGGAAGTCGTGCCAGCGCTGCAGCGGCTCCAGCAGCGCCCGCGCCCGCTGCTCGTCCGGGCGGCGCTCGTGCAGCAGCCTCAGGCAGGTCGCCGCCACCGGCGGCTGCGAGATCGCGGTGATCGCGCGCCCGTCGCCGCCGGTCCTCCCCCACCACTCGGGCTTCGGCGCGTACCCGGTCGCGCCCGGGCGGTAGGCGATCGACGGGACGAGGCCTTCGGCGTCCTGGGCCGCGAGCAGGCTCTCCAGCTCGGTCCAGGCGCGGTCGGCGTCGAGCGCCGCCCAGCCGAGCGCGCAGAACGCCGAGTCCCAGTTCCACATGTGGGGGTACTGGCTGCGCGACGGCAGCGTGTACTCCCCCACGTCGTTGCGACGCAGGACCTCGGCGGCCTGCTCCGCGATCGCGCGCCGTTGCCGGGGCATCGTGGCCACGCCCTGTCTAATCGGCTCCGGCGCGCGCGGGGTTGAAGCGCGCTACCCCTGTTCCAGCGGCGCCATCGTCAGGCCCGCGTCCTTGAGCTGCTGCCAGTAGAGCTCCGCCGGCTCGCGCGGGCCCGCCCAGACGATCGCCTGGCCGGTGTTGTGGATGCGCTCGGCGATCCGGTAGCCCTGCTCGAGCGTGACGCCGGGGATGATCCGCGACAGCGCCGCGGCGACGCCGTCGAAGGTGTTGTGGTCGTCGTTGAGGACGATGACGCGCCAGTTGTCCTCGAGCCCGGTCCCCGGACCGCCGGTGCGCGGCAGCTCGATCGTGCTCGTCATGCCGCCTCCCGTTCAGCTCGCTTGCGCCAGTACCGGTCGAGCCCCGCGAAGAGGTGATCCGGCGGGGCCGCCTGGAAGAAGCTCTCGACCGTCGCCTCGTCCGCGGCCGCCGCGAGGTCGCTGCGGACGCGCGCGAGGAAGCCCTGGGCGTCGGTCTCGCGGGCGAACTGCCCCCAGGTGCGCAGGCGCTCGCGCACCTCGGCGAGGTGGCGCTCGACGTCGGTGAACGCGCCGAAGTGCGTCAGGCAGAGCGCCTCCGGCCGCCAGCCCGCGACGATGTCGAGCGACGCGTCCCACAGTTCCAGGTCGATGTCGGGCGGCGGCGTCGGCGGCACGACGAACTCCGCCGGCGGGACGCGCACCCCGGCGACGTCGCCGACGTACGCGCGCCCGGTCGGCTCGTGGAGGTAGGCGACGTGGTGGGACGCGTGCCCGGGCGTGTAGGCGACCCGGAACGCCCCCTCGATCACCTCCCCGCCCGCCAGCGGGCGGACGTTCGCCTCCGGCACCGGGGCGACCTCGCCCCACAGCCGCGCCATCCCCTCCTCCCCGTAGAGGCGCGTCGCGCTCGCGAGCAGCTTCGACGGGTCGACGAGGTGCGGCGCGCCGCGCTCGTGGACGTAGACCGGGATGTCGGGGAAGCGCCGGACGAGCACCCCGGTCGCGCCGGCGTGGTCGAGGTGGATGTGGGTGAGCAGCAGCCCCCGGACCTCGCCGACCGCCTCGAGCAGCGTGTCCACGCAGGTCGCGGGGCCGGGGTCGACGACGAGCCCGTCGATCTCGTAGGCGCAGATCACCCGTTCGCGGCCGAGGTGCTTGACGTCGACGGCACGGCTCATCGCGACCCCTGACCATACAATCGCGGCATGAGCGAGCACCGTCTGCCGGAGCGTGACCGGCCCTGGGTCATGCGTACCTACGCCGGCCATTCCACCGCCAGGGAGTCGAACGAGCTCTACCGCCGCAACCTCGCCAAGGGCCAGACGGGCCTCTCGATCGCCTTCGACCTCCCCACGCAGACCGGCTACGACCCCGACCACGAGCTCGCCCGCGGGGAGGTCGGCAAGGTCGGCGTCTCGATCGCCCACAAGGGCGACATGCACGCGCTCCTCGACGGCATCCCGCTCGGGGAGATGAACACCTCGATGACGATCAACGCCACGGCGGCGTGGCTGCTCGCGCTCTACCTGACCGTCGCCGAGGAGAACGGGGTCGAGCGCAAGGCGCTCCAGGGCACGACCCAGAACGACATCATCAAGGAGTTCCTCTCGCGCGGGACCTACGCCTTCCCGCCGGGCCCGTCGATGCGGCTGATCGCCGACATGATCGCCTTCACCGTCGACGAGGTCCCGAAGTGGAACCCGATCAACATCTGCAGCTACCACCTGCAGGAGGCCGGGGCCACGCCGGTGCAGGAGATCGCCTACTCGCTCTCCACGGCCCGGGCGGTGCTCGACGCGGTCCGGCCGCGCGTCAGCGAGGAGACCTTCCCGCGCGTCTTCGGCCGCATCTCGTTCTTCGTCAACGCGGGCATCCGCTTCATCGAGGAGCACGCGAAGCTGCGCGCGATGGCCCAGCTCTGGGAGGAGCTCGGGCGCGAGCGCTACGGCGTCACCGACGAGAAGTACCTCCGCTTCCGCTACGGCGTCCAGGTCAACTCGCTCGGCCTCACCGAGCAGCAGCCGGAGAACAACGTCATCCGCATCGTGCTCGAGGCGCTCGCCGTCACGCTCGGCCGCAACGCGCGCGCCCGCGCGATCCAGCTCCCGGCCTGGAACGAGGCGCTCGGCCTGCCGCGGCCGTGGGACCAGCAGTGGTCGCTGCGGATCCAGCAGATCCTCGCCTACGAGACCGACCTGCTCGAGTACCCCGACATCTTCGAGGGCTCGAAGGTCATGGACGGGCTCGTCGCCGAGCTCGTCGAGGGGGCCCGCGCCGAGATGGCGGTCGTCGACGAGCACGGCGGCGCCGTCGAGGCGGTCGACTACATGAAGACCCAGCTCGTGGAGTCCCACCGCGAGCGCGTCTCGAAGATCGAGCGCGGCGAGCTGAAGGTCGTCGGCCAGAACTGCTTCACGACCTCGGAGCCCTCCCCGCTCCAGCAGGGCGAGGACGGCGGCATCCTCACCGTCGACCCGAAGGTCGAGGAGGAGCAGAAGCGCAACGTCGCCGCCTGGCGCGAGCAGCGCGACGAGGCGGCGGTGCGCGCGGCGCTCGACGAGCTCGCCGCCGTGGCGCGCGACGAGTCGCAGAACATCATGCCCGCGACGATCAAGGCCGCGAAGGCGGGCGCGACGACCGGCGAGTGGGCGCAGGTGCTGCGCGAGGTCTTCGGCGAGTACCGCGCGCCGACCGGCGTCCAGGAGGCCGCCTCGGTGGCCGCGACCGGCGACGAGGCGCTCGAGGAGCTGCGCGAGAAGGTCGAGCGCGTCTCGGAGGCGCTCGGGCGGCGGATCAAGATCCTCGTCGGCAAGCCGGGGCTCGACGGCCACTCCAACGGCGCCGAGCAGATCGCCGTCCGCGCCCGCGACGCCGGCATGGACGTCGTCTACGAGGGCATCCGCCTCACCCCGTCGCGGATCGCCCAGGCGGCCGTCCAGGAGGGCGTCCACGTCGTCGGGCTGTCGATCCTCTCGGGCTCGCACCGCGAGCTCGTCCCGATGGTGCTCGAGGAGCTGCGCGCCGCCGGCGCCGACGTCCCGGTCGTCTGCGGCGGGATCATCCCGCCCGCCGACGCCGAGGCGCTGCGCGAGGCCGGCGTCGCCCGCGTCTACACCCCGAAGGACTTCGAGATCACGCGCATCATGGGCGACATCGTCGATCTCGTCGCCGAGCACCACGGGGTCGCGACGGCGGCGTGACGGAGGGCCACGCGGCCGAGCTGGGCAGGCGGCTGCGCGAGGGCGACCGCAGCGCCGCCCCCGCCGCGCTCAACGTCATCGAGAACCGCTCGCCGCGCGGCCGCGAGCAGGCGGCCGCGCTGCTCGCCGAGGCCGAGCGCGGCGGCGGCGCCCCGGGGCACCTCATCGGCGTCACGGGGCCGCCGGGCGTGGGGAAGTCGTCGCTGCTCTCGGCGCTCATCGCCGAGTGGCGCCGCCGCGGCAAGACCGCGGCGGTGCTCGCCGTCGACCCCTCGTCGAAGCGCTCCGGCGGCTCGCTGCTCGGCGACCGCGCGCGCATCCAGCACGACCCGCGCGACGACGGCGTGCTCATCCGCTCGACGGCGGCGGGGACGCTGCTCGGCGGGCTCGCGGTCTCCACGCGCGAGGCGGCGTTCGCGCTCCTGCCCGCCTTCGACGTCGTCGTCGTCGAGACCGTCGGCGTCGGGCAGTCCGAGACCGACGTCGCCGAGCTGTGCGACACGACCGCGGTCGTCGTCCAGCCCGGCTCGGGCGACACGCTCCAGTTCCTCAAGGCGGGGATCATGGAGGTGCCCGACGTGCTCGTCGTCACGAAGGCCGACCTCGGGAAGATCGCGCTGCGCGCGCGCCGCGACCTCGCCCAGGCGCTGCGCGCGCTCGGCGAGCGCGACACGCCGGTCGTCGCGGTCTCCTCGCTGCCCCCGCCGCAGGGGATCGACGAGCTCGCCGACGCGCTCGAGGCCCACCGCGCGACGCTCGACCTGCCCGCGGTCCGCGCCCGCGCGCGCCGGCTCGCCGCGCTCGCGGAGTTCGCCGCCGAGCACGGCGAGAAGGGCCTGCGCGCCCTCGGCGGGCGCCGCGCCGCCGAGGCCGCGCTCGCGGCCGCCGGCGACGCCACCCCGCTGCCCGACCTCGTCGCCGAGCTCGAGCGGCGCGCCGGCGTCGCCGGCTGAGGGCGCGCCGGCTAGGCGACCGGCGCGCGGCCGTTCCCGCTCGCCGCCTCGGCGTCGACGCGGAAGCGCGCGACGAGCTCGCTGAGCGCCTGCGCGGCGGCGGCGAGCTGCTGCGCGGACGCCGACACCTGCTGCGCGGACGCCGACGTCTGCTCGGTCGAGGCCGACACCTGCTCGGTCGCCGCCGACGACTCCTGGGCGACGGAGGCGACCTCGGCGACGGCGTCGCTCACCTTGCCGGCCTCCGCCGCGATCTGGCCGACCGCGCCGGCGATCCGCTCGACCCGCTCGGTGACGTCGTCGACCGACGCCTCGATGCGCTCGAAGGCCTCGCGCGTGCGCTCGACGGTGGCGGCGCCGTCGTCGGTCAGGCGCGCGCCCTCCTCGACGCGCTCGACGACCTGCTCGGTCTCCGCCTGGATGTCGGCGATGAGCTCGGCGATGCTCGCCGCCGCCGACCGCGACTCCTCGGCAAGCTGGCGCACCTCCTCGGCGACGACCGCGAAGCCTCGCCCCTGCTCGCCCGCCCGCGCGGCCTCGATCGCCGCGTTGAGCGCGAGCATGTTCGTCTGCCCGGCGATGCCGGTGATCGTCTCGACGATCGTGCCGATCCGCTCCGACTTCTCCGCCAGCGCGGCCATCGCCTCGGCGACCGCCTGCGAGGACTCGCGCACCGCCCGCATCGCGCTCGTCGCCTCGCTCGCCGCGGCGACGCCCTCGCGGGCGACCCGGCGGGCGCGCTCGGCCACCTCGGCCGCCTCGCGCGCCGAGCCCGCGCCGGCGTCGGCGGCGTCGGAGGTCTCGCGCACCGAGGCGCGGACGGCCTCCACCATCTGCACCTGGCGCTCGGCGCCCTGGGCGACGCCGCTCACCGCCTGGGCGATCTCGCCGACCGCGCGGCCGGTCTCGTCCGAGGTCGAGGCCATCTGCTGCGAGGAGGCCGAGACCGAGGTGGCGTTGCGCGCGACCTCCTCGACGAGCTCGGCGAGCTGCCGGCGCGCCTGCTCGTAGCGGTCGACCGAGGCGCGCAGCTTGCCGAGCATCGCGTTGAGCGTCGCCGTCGCGCGGCCGATCTCGTCGCCGGCGGGATCGGGCACCGGCTCGGTCGTCGCGTGGATCTCGACGGTGAGGTCGCCCTCGGCGAGCGCCGCGAGGCCGCGGTCGAGCTCCGTGAGGTCCTGCTCGTCGGCCTGGCGGAGCCGCTCGACGAGCAGCTTCACCGGCCGCGTGACCGAGCGCGTGACGACGACCGCGGCCGCCACGGCGAGGAGCAGCGCGAAGGCGCCGGCGAGGATCGCGAACCGCGTGCCGGTCGCCATGACCGACTCCGCCTCGTCCTCCTGCGCGGTCGCCGCGGCGGTCAGCTCCTCCTCGAGCCGGTCGTGCAGGCGGTCGAGCTCGTCGCGCAGGGGCAGGACCCGCTCGAGGTAGAGCGTCCGCGAGCCCGTCCGCTCCTCGACGTTGTCGATCGTCTCCTGCCGGGAAAGCTCGAGCGCCTTGCGCGCGGCCGCGTCGAAGCGCTCGTGGCCCTCGAGGAAGCGGGCGAGCAGGCGCTTGCCCTCCTCGTTCTCGACCCGCGGCCGCAGCGCCGCGGCGGTCCGCTCGAACTCGGCGCTCGCCTCGTCGAACTCGGCGGCCACCTCGTCCTGGGCCTCGAGGTCGCCGTCCCAGACGTAGAGGTGGCGGACCACCCGGTCCGCGTTGCCGAGGACGTCCTCCGAGAGCGTCACGAGCTCCTGGAAGCCCTTGACGTCGCGGTCGACGAGCGAGTCGCTCGCCGCGCTCAGCTTGCTCAGCGAGACGATGCTGACGACGGTGGTGAGGACGAGCGCGAGCGACAGCGCCGCGAACGCGGCGCCCAGGCGCACGCCCAGCCGGAGGTTCGTCAAGCGCTTCATGCGTGATCTGCTCCCGGTGAGACGACGGACAGCCGGTGTAGTCGGTCGTCTCGACCGGCGCTTGAGCCGCGGCGTTGGTCGCCCGCTAGCCCATCCGCACGTAGCCGGTGGCGCTGCCCGGCGGGTGGACGCGGCGGGCCACCCGGTCGGAGGAGTTGCCCTCGATCGTCTGGATGCGCCCGTCCGGCAGCACCGCCTCGACGATGCCGACGTGGCGGTCGCCCCAGACGATGAGGTCGCCGGGCCGCGGCGTGACGTTCGGCCCGTTCGGCATCGCGCGCCCGGCGCGCTGCGCCCACGCCCAGATCTGGCTGACGGACGCGAACCCCTGGCCGGACTCGCCGAGCGGCGCGCCCGCCTGGCGGGCGACCCAGGAGACGAAGTACGCGCACCAGGGCCCGACCGGGCCGCCGGGCACGGCGCTGCGGTACTCGGCGATGCGCGGCGAGTCGTTCGAGCCGGGCGGGGACTCGGCCTGCCCGAGCTCGTTGCGGGCGATGGCGACCATTGCCGACCCGGTCCCGCCGCCTGCGATCGGGCCGGCGACCGCGGCCGCGGCCTGCGCCGTCGCGCCGCTCAGGATCTGCCCGAAGCTCGCCGAGGGCGTCGCGGTCGCCTGCGGGACCGCGCGTGGCGGCGCGAGCAGCTGCCGCAGCTCGTCGATGCGGGCAAGCGTGGTCTCGAGGCTCATCGCCCCCCGCAATCGGCGGAGCCTTCAGGAACTTGAGCGGGAAAAGGCGGACGGGCGGTCCGTGGACCGCCCGTCCAACCCTCCGTCCCGTGTGTGTGTTGTGAGGCTCCCCTAGAGGAGAGACAGCACGGCCTGCGACGACGTGTTCGCCTGGGCGAGCATCGCCGTACCGGCCTGCTGCAGGATCTGGTACTTCGTGAACGTGACCATCTCGGCGGCCATGTCCACGTCCCGGATCCGGCTCTCGGACGCCACCAGGTTCTCCTGGTAGATCGCGAGGTTGTTGAGGGTGTGGTCGAGGCGGTTCTGGACCGCACCGAAGGTCGCACGCTGCGAGCTGATGTTGTTGATCGCCTCGTCGATCTGCGAGATCGCGTCGGGGGCGGCCAGGCAGAACGTGCCCGCGTCGACGCTCGAGCCCAGGCTGATGGTCGAGACGGTGATGACCTCCCCGTCGTTCGCACCGACCTGGAACGTGACGGTGCCGGGGGCGTTCAGCAGCTTGATGCCGTTGAACTCGGCGCTCGTCCCGATGCGCTCGATCTCGCTCGCGAGCTGGTTGACCTCCGACTGGATGGCCGTCTTGTCGGTCGGCGAGAGCGTGCCGTTCTTGTACTGGACGGCGAGCTCGCGGACGCGCTGCAGCATGGCGTGGACCTCCTGCAGCGAGCCCTCGGCGGTCTGGACGAGCGAGACGGCGTCCTGCGCGTTGCGCTGAGCCTGGGCGAGACCACGGGTCTGCGAGCGGAGACGCTCGCTGATCGCCAGGCCGGCCGCGTCGTCGGCAGCACGGTTGATGCGGTAACCAGACGACAGCCGCTCGATCGAGCGTGCGAGGGCGTTCGACGTCCCGTTCAGCTGACGGTGGGCGTTGAACGCCTCAACGTTGTTCTGGATACGAAGGGACATGAATCATCCTCCTTGATGATGTGTTGCGTCCCGCGCAGGAGACTCCGTGTCTCCCTATGCAGACGGGGTAATCGGCCCCGCCCGCCAGGACTTGAGGGCGCGTCCAGGCGGCCTGGACACACCGGCCATGTGCCCCGCGCTACCGGCCCGCGACGCGCTCGTTGCCGGCGATCGCGCGGACCCGCTCCAACGCCCGCCGCAGCAGGCGCGAGACGTGCATCTGCGAGATCCCGATCCGGTCGGAGATCTCCGACTGGGTGAGGTCGTCCTCGAAGCGGAGGCGGAGGATGAGCCGCTCGCGCTCGGGGAGGACGCCGAGGGCCGGCGTCACCACCGCGGCGTCCTCGACGAGCTCGTAGGCCTCGTCCGGCTCGCCGAGGCTGTCGGCGAGCGCGGTGCCGTCGGGCTCGTCGCCGCGGCCGACCGGGGCGTCCAGCGAGATCGAGCCGTAGGCGGTCGCCGCCTCGAGGGCGTCGAGCACCTCCTCGACCGGGACGCCGAGCTGCTCGGCGACCTCGGCCGGCCGCGGGGAGCGGCCGAGGCGGGCGGCGAGCTCGTCGACGGCGCTCCTCACCTCCATCGCCCGCTCCTGCATCCCGCGCGGCACGTGGGCCGCCCAGCCGGTGTCGCGGAAGTGGCGCTTGATCTCGCCGAGCATGGTCGGCACCGCGTAGCGGAGGAACGGGAGGCCGCGGTCCATGTCGAAGCGGTCGATCGCCTTCACGAGGCCGACGCACGCGACCTGGACGAGGTCCTCGAGGTGGCCGGGCCCGTGCTCGTAGCGGCGCGCGAGGCTGCGGGCGAGCGGGAGCATCCGCTCGACCAGCTCCTCGCGGGCGGACAGGTCGCCCTCGTTGCGGTAGCGGGCGAGCAGCTCGAGGTCGCGGCGGGCGCGGTCGCGCTCGGCGCGCGCCTCGTCGCGGCGCGTCCGCATCCCCGTGCGCTCCGGGCGTGCGAGTCCGGGGGTCGGGGTGGCCATGCGGGTGGGCTACCCGCGAACGCGCGCGGGCATGCACCGCGCCCCGCGCGGGCGCCTCAGGCCTTCTTCGCGACGACGAGGTACTGGTAGGCGCCCAGCCGCTCGGCGGCGCGCGCCCGGTTCGCCCCCAGCCGGACGGCGGCCTCGACCAGCGGCTCCATCTCCGGCGGCAGGGGCAGGATGTCGTTCACCGCCACGTGGGTGGGCGCGAAGCCGGTGTCGCGCAGCATCCGCACGATCTCCTCGAGCGTGAAGAAGTGGACGTGGGTGCGGTCGAGCAGGCCGGCGTCCTGGTACTCCCAGCGGTCCTGGGCCAGCAGCGGGAAGAGCACCGACCAGTGGGCGACGTTCGGGATCGAGCAGACGATCACCCCGTCGTCGGCGAGCCAGGGCCGCAGCACGCGCAGCAGGCGGTGGGGGTCGTGGAGGTGCTCGAGGACGTCGCCGAACACCATCGCGTCGAAGGACCCAGGCTCGTACGGCAGCTCGTCGAGCAGCTCGAGGTCGACGCAGAGCGCGTCGTCGAGCCGCTCACGCGCGGTGGCCGCCGCGTCCTCGAAGCCCTCCAGCCCGACGACCTCGATGCCCCGCTCGCGCTTGAGCGCGGCGCCGAGCGCCCCCGCGCCGCAGCCGACGTCGAGCACGCGCCGCGCGGCCTGCGGAATGAGCTGCCGCAGCTCCGGCCGGTCGAGCTCGAAGTAGGTCGTCCCCTTGCTCGCGTCGCCGACGCCGGCGCTGCGCCGGCGGCCCTCGCCGGCCTCGCCCGCGTCGAGCCACTTGGCGCGCCAGGCCGCGTCGTTGCGCTCGTAGCTGCCGCCGTCGTCCGTCGCCCGCTGCGTGCCGTCGCGGCTGTGGCGGTGGGCGACGTCGAGCGGCGCGACGACCACCTTGCGCCCGGCGGCGCGCGCCTGGAAGCAGATGTCGGCGTCGTAGGCGTCGAAGCCGCTGAAGCGCTCCTCGTCGAAGCGGAGGTTCCGGACGGCCCAGGGCGAGAGCACCATGAGCAGCCCGTCGACGGTGTCGACCTCGTGCGTGCCGCCGCCGAAGTCGAGCACGCCGCGCGTCTCGGTCACGCGCCCGAAGCACTGCCCCTCCCACCAGGCGAGGCTCGTCACCCCGCGCGCGCCCACGACGCCGACGATCGCGACGTCCTCGTCGGCGAGCGCCTCGCGCACCTGGTCGCAGAAGCCGGGGTCGAGGATCTCGGTGTCCTCGTGGAGGAGGACGAGCGCCTCGAGGTCGTCGCGGTCGCGGACGGCGTCGAGGACCTCGTTGTAGGCGGCGAAGATCGACTCCTCGTGGCGCGCCTGGATGATGAGGCTGTCGGGCTCGGCGGCGAGCCGCAGGCCGGGGATGGCGATCCGGCCGTACTTCTCCTCGTCGGCGACGCAGGCGGCGAAGGCGATCATGAGCGGGTGGCCTCGAGCTCGATGACCCGCAGCGGCGCGCCCGGGTGCTTGGCGTCGAAGGCGGCGCGGTCGCGCTCGATCTGCTCCTCGATCCAGGCCTTCAGCGCCGGGTCGTCGCTCGTCAGCGTCTCCGAGAGCCCGTGGCGGATGCGCGAGGCCTCGACGAGCCGCGGGTGGAGGTTCGCGTCCATGAGCCGCAGGTGGAGGTCGGTGTCCTGGAACCAGACCCGCATCTCCGGGTCGTAGAACTCCCCCGGCGCGACCGAGAAGCGCTCGATCGCCTCGCGCGAGAAGGCCAGGCACCAGGGCGCGAAGTCGCGCCGCTCGCTCCCGCCGACGGTGAGCGGGAAGACGCACGCCTGGCCGTCGTCGAGGGCGGCGCGCAGCGGCGGCCACCAGCCGGCGAGCGGCTCGACGTCGTCGTTCATGATCACGACGTAGCGGCCGCGGGCGGCGCGGATGCCCGCGTTGACCGGGAGCGTGAAGCCCTGCGGCGGCGCGCCGTTGTCGACGATCACGATCTCGTGCGGCGCCTCGGTCGTCCGCTGGACCGCCGCGACGCAGCGGCGCACCCGCTCGGAGACGGCGTCGAGCGTCGGCACGACGATCGACACCTCCGGCTCGCCGCCGGGCTCGCCGCGCGCGGCGGGCGGGCGATGGGCGGAGTCGCGGAGGCGGCTCTCGGGGACGGCGACGACGCGCCCGCCCGCCGACAGCTCGAGCAGCAGCGCCGCGAGCTGCTGGTCCTCCCCCGCGGCCTGGGCGCGGGTCAGCGCACCGGCGTCGGCGCGGCGGAAGGCGACGGCGCGCGCGGCGACGGGATGGGCGGCGTCGCTCGTCGCGGCGGCGACGGCCGGGTCGGCGAGCGCGGCGACGAGCGGCGCGAGCCAGCTGTGCGCGACCCGGGGCGCGTCGCGCAGCACCACGAGCACGTCGGCGTGCGCCCGCTCGGCGCCGAGCGCAGCGGCCCCCGCGAAGCCGAGGCGGCGCTCGGAGGTCACGACGGTCACGTCGCCCCCGAGCCGGCCGAGCAGCGGCGCGAGGTCGGGCGAGGCGTCGTCGACGACGACGACCTCGTGCGCCGGCTCGGGCGGGAGCTCGGCGAGGGACTCGAAGCAGCGCAGGGCCCGCTCGGCGCCGCCGTCGAGGGGCACGATGAGCGAGACTTCCATCGACCGGGTGATCGGCCCGCCCGGTCGCACCTTGAGCCGCGCCCGAGAACGTCCCGGAATGGCCCCTATAGGGTGCAGCGCGGGACGTTCTTCACGCGGCGCGCGATGAACGTCCCGCAGTGGCCCCGATAGCGCACAGCGCTGGACGTTCTCGGTGCGGGGTCAGGCGCGGACGTCGATGTGGGGACGGCCCTCCTCGTCGTCGCCGGGCGGAGGCGGCGGCGGCTCGCCGGGGCCGGGGCGCTGCTCGCGCCGGCGGCGCCGGCCGAAGCGCTCGTCCCGCTCACCCGGCTTGCGCCGCTCGCTGCGCAGCACCGGCGAGATCGGGTCGCGGTCCACCGGACGGATCGGGTCCATCGCCGTTCATCCCCCCTCAGAGGCGCGCCGCCTCCCGTCCAGGCGCGGCGGCGCCCGCGTCGTTGGTCAGCGGCGCGCTCGCGGGCGAGGGCTGGCGGCCGGCGCCGCCTCCGCCCTCGCGCTCGCGCGCGGCCCGCTGGGCGCGCCGCGCCTCGAGCGCCTTCTCGCGCCGCTCGAGCGCCCGCTCCTGGGCGCTGCGCAGCTCGGCGATCGCCAGGTAGCGCCACACCTGCACCGCGATCGCCCAGGCGATGAAGTAGCCGGCGATCCCCGCGACGAGCGCGCGGACGCCGACCTCGAAGTCGGGGACCCCCGCCCGGTGCGACAGCAGCCCGACGGCGAGGAAGGCGACGAGCCCGCCCCACCCCTTCGCCGCGCGGATCTGGCGCGCCGCCCGCGGGTGCTCGGAGAGCCTGATGACGTGCTCGGTCCGATGGGCGCTCACCGGCCGAACCCCCGCTTGAGCTCCTCACGCTGGCGCTCGAAGGTGAAGCGGACGACGAGCTCGCGGGCCTGCTCGTCGATGACCTCGAAGGCGCAGCCGCGCTCGCCCTTCTCGCCCTCGCGCACGACGCGCGCCACCCCCTCCAGCGGCGGCTTGTCGTCGGGGAGGCGCAGGCGGAAGCGCAGCCGCCGGCCGACCTCGAGCGTCGACGGGCCGGCGAGCGCGAAGCCGGCGCCGCTGACGTTCGTCGCGTACGTCTCGATCGGCTCGCCGGCGGGCTCCGGCCAGATGGTGGCCGGGATCGTCGCGTCGACGCGGACGAAGCCGCGCCGCTGGACGACCTCGGCCGCGCTCACCTGGAGCGTGACGTTGGCCTCGAGGCCCTTCCCCTCCGCGGCGACGGTCCCGCGCGCGCGGACGAGCCCGCGCTCGGTGACGCCCTCGATCTCCGCCTCGGTCGAGGCCAGCCACTGGATCGGGGTCTCGGGGCGGACGAAGAGCGCGAGCGTCAGGCGCCCGTCGCCAGCCTGCTCGATGCGCGCGGGCAGGCGCCCGAGCTGGGGATGGTGGAGGGAGACGTGCGTGCCGGGCTCGAAGCCCTTCACGGCAGCAGCCTCCCCGCGAGGGCGCGCGCGTCGGCCGGCTGGACGCGGCCGGGCGCGGGCGCGACGTAGGAGATCGGCATCGCCTCGCCGATCGCGAGCGCGATGACCGGGCCGATGTGGTGGGTCTCCTCCGCGCGCGTGAGGACGATCCGCGACGTGCCGAGCGGCGCGAGCGCCTCGAGCTGCTCGCGCGCGGCCGGGCCGCTGAGCGTCGCCTCGAGCGCGAGGTGGACCTCCCAGAGCCCGAGCGTCTCCAGGTCGTCGGCGAGCGCGTCGATCTCCTCCGGCTCGGCGAGCGAGACCCCGGGGGTGTCGATGACGACCGCGGCGTGGGAGCGGACGGCCTCCACGCGCGCCCGCGCCTCCTCGGCGCGGTCGAAGACCTCGACCTCCACCCCCCACTCCTCGAGCCGCTCGCGCAGCGCCGCGCCGCCGTCGCGCGGGCGCAGCGCCATGCAGACGACCGGCAGGTCGCTGCCCGCGGCGTAGGCCTGGGCGATCCGGGCCACGCAGGCGGTCTTGCCGGAGCCGCCGAGCCCGACGAGCGCGAGCTCGCGCCCCTGGCCGACCCAGGCGGGCGCGACGCGGATGCGGCGCGCGAGCGCCTCGCGGGCGAGGTCGCGCAGCGCGTTCGGGGAGCCGAACGGGAGCAGGTGGGAGACGGTCTCGGCGACGACCGACGCGGCGATCTCGCGCCGCAGCCCGGCGTCGACGAGCTCCTGCTCGATGAGGCGCGCCTCCTCCGGCGCGCGCCGCCCGGCGACGAGCGGGCGCTGGATCGCCCGCTGGAGCTTCTCGGCGAACGGCTGCGCCTGCTCGATGAGCTTCTGCACCCCCGGCGAGCCGAGGCCGTCGCGGGTCGCGGCGTCGTTGCGCAGCTCGAGGGCGTCGTCGGCCGGGACCGGGGCCTGCGCGGCCGCGGCGCCGTTGCCGTTCGCGCGGGCGCCGTTCCCGTTCGGCGCCGCGGCCGCCCGGGCGCGGCCGTTGCCGTTCACCGCGCCGTTCTTCGCCACGCGCCCGTCGCCGTTCGCGGCGCGGCCGTTGCGGCGCGCCTTGCCCTTCGCCGCGCGCCCGTTGCCGTTCGCGCCCGCCGCGGCGCCCTTGCGGCGCCCCTTGGCCTGGCGCGGCCGGCGCGCCTCCTCCTCGGGCGGCTCGTCGTAGACGTCGATGCGCGGATGACCGGGCCGGGCCTCGACCTCGACGCACTGGCGCTGGAAGAACCCGCCGATCCCGCCGGTGAGGCCGGTGCGCTGGCGGACCACGATGGCGTCGGGCCCCAGCTCCTCGCGGATGCGCGGCAGGATCTCCTCGAGCGAGCGGCCCCGGTACGTCGTCGTCTTCATGCTTCAACCACCCCAATCGTCTCGACCCGGATGCCGGGCACGATCTCGTTGTAGGAACAGACCGGGAGCTGCGGCAGGCTCTGCTCGCACAGCCGCCGCAGATGGCGGCGCACGCGCGCCGAGCACAGCAGGACGGGCCGCGCGCCCTGCCCGAGGGCGGCGTCGAGCTGCTTGGCCAGCGCGTTGACGAGCGCCTGCGCCCTGCTCGGCTCCATCGCCAGGTACTCCCCGTCCGACGTCTGCGTGATCGCCTCGGACACCTCCTGCTCGATCGCGGGATCGAGCGAGATCGCCCGCAGCTTCATGTCCGCGTCCACATGCGGCGCCACGATCGTGCGCCCGAGTGCCTGACGCGCGTATTCGGCGAGCACGCTCGGATCCCTCGTCAGGCGCGCCTTGTCGCCGATCGCCTCGAGGATCGTGCCGAGGTCGCGGATCGGCACGCCCTCGCGCAGCAGCGCCTGGAGCACGCGCTGGACCTCGCCGAGCGTGAGCACGTCCGGGACGACCTCCTCGACGACCGCGGCGTTGTGCTCCTTGAGCTGGTCGAGGAGCTGCTTCGTCTCCTGGCGGGTGAGCAGCTCGGCGGCGTGCTGGCGGATCGTCTCGGTGAGGTGGGTCGCGATGACCGACTCGGCGTCGACGACCGTGTAGCCGCGCGCCTCGGCCTCCGGCCGCGCCTCCTCCGGCACCCAGGTCGCCGGCAGCCCGAAGGCGGGCTCGGTCGTCGGCACGCCCGGCAGCTCGCCGACCGCCTCGCCGGAGTCCATCGCGAGGTAGTGGCCGGGCATGATCCGCCCGCGCGCCACCACGCCGCCGCGGACCTTCATGACGTACTCGTGCGAGTCGAGCCCGAGCTCGTCGTGGATGCGGACCGGCGGGATGACCATGCCGAGCTCGCTGGCGATCTGGCGGCGGATGCCGCTCACGCGCGCGAGCAGCGCGCCGCCGGACTTCTGGTCGACGAGCGGCACGAGCCCGAAGCCGATCGCGAGCTCGAGCGGGTCGACGCCGACCGCGTCCACCGGCTGCTCGCGCGCGGGCGGGAGCGCCTCGGCCTGGGCCTTCGCCTCGGCCTCGGCCGCCTCGCGGACGAGCAGCGGCGCGCCGTCGCGGATCGCCCAGGCGATCGTCCCGAGCATCGCGCCGACGATGAGGAACGGGAGCTTCGGCAGGCCCGGCACGAGCGCGAAGGCGGTGATGACCGCGCCCGCCACCAGCGGCGCCCGCTTCTGCGACAGCAGCTGGCCCGTGACGTCGGTGCCGAGGTCGCGCTCCGACGCCGAACGCGTGACGAGGATGCCGGTCGCGATCGAGATGAGGAACGCCGGGATCTGGGCGGCGAGGCCGTCGCCGACGGTGAGCAGCGAGTAGCGCTGCGCGGCGTCGCCGAACGACATCCCCTGCTGGACGACGCCGACGACCATGCCGCCGATGAGGTTGATGAGGACGATGACCACGCCGGCGACCGCGTCGCCCTTGACGAACTTCGAGGCGCCGTCCATCGCGCCGTAGAAGTCCGCCTCGCGGGAGATGTCCTCCCGGCGCCGGCGCGCCTCCTCGTCGGTGATCTGCCCGGCGTTGAGGTCGGCGTCGATCGCCATCTGCTTGCCCGGCATCGCGTCGAGGGTGAAGCGGGCGGCGACCTCGGCGACGCGCCCGGCGCCGTTGGTGACCACGACGAACTGGATCACCACGAGGATGAGGAAGATCACGAGGCCGACGACGACGTTGCCGCCGACGACGAAGTTGCCGAACGCCTCGACGACGTGGCCCGCGTCGCCGTGGAGCAGGATGAGGCGCGTGACCGAGACGTTGATCGCCAGGCGGAAGATCGTCGTGAGCAGCAGGAGGCTCGGGAACGCCGCGAAGTCGAGCGAGCGCGGCATGTAGAGCGTCGCGACGAGGATCGCCAGGCCCGCCGAGATGTTCAGCGTGATGCAGAGGTCGAGCAGGAACGGCGGCAGCGGGATGACGAGCATCACGATGACCAGCACCACCGCGAAGGCGGCGATGAGGTCCGTGTGCTTGAGCAGCTTCTGCATGCTTGCGGCCATCAGACGACCTTCCTCCCTGCGACGCGGTAGACGAACGCGAGCACCTGCGCGACCGCCTGGTAGAGCTCCTCGGGGATCTCCTGGCCGACCTCGACGTTCGCGTGGAGCGAGCGGGCGAGCGGCGGGTCGGGCACGATCGGCACGTCGTGCTCGGCGGCGATGCGGCGGATCGCGAGCGCGACGAGGTCCTGCCCCTTGGCGACGACGACCGGCGCCGGGCGCGAGCCGTCGTAGCTGAGCGCGACGGCGTAGTGGGTCGGGTTGGTGACGACGACGTCGGCCTCCGGGACCGCCGCCATCATCCGCGCGCGCGCGGCCTCGCGCTGGCGCCGGCGGATCGCCGACTTCACCTCCGGCGGCTTGTCCTGGTCCTTGGCCTCGCGCTTGACCTCCTCCTTGGTCATGCGCATGTCGCGCTCGGTGCGCCAGCGCTGGTAGGCGGCGTCGATGAGCCCGAGGACGAGGTAGGCGGCCGCCGCCCGCCAGGCGACGCCGAACAGCACGTCCATGAGGTGGGCGACGATCTGCGCCGCCGGCATCCCGACGAGCGCGGCGAGCTCGTCGAGCGCGGGCACGACCGCCGCGGCCGCGATTGCGCCCACCACCGCGACCTTCGCGATGCTCTTGCCGGCCTCGAAGACGATGTGCTTGCCGAACAGGCGCTTGAAGCCGTTGATCGGGTTGATCCGCTTCGCGCTGGGCTTGAGCGCCTGCGTCGCCGGCTTCAGCCCGACCTGGGCGACGTTCGCCACGACGCCGGCGATCATGCAGGCGAGCGCGATCGGGGCGACGGCGAGCACCCACGCCTGGCCGGTGTCGATCATGAGCTTGCCGATCCCCTCCTCGGCGACGACGCCCGGCGTCGGGATGAGCGCGATCGTGTTGCGCATCGCCGTCTCGACCTGGCCGACGACGTGCCCGCCGCCGATCGAGACGGCCGCGAGCCCGGCGAGCAGGACGATCGCGCCGTTGAGGTCGGCGCTGCGGGCGACCTGGCCCTTCTTGCGGGCCTCGGCGCGGCGCTTGGGCGTCGCCTTCTCGGTGCGCTCCGCCGCCGACATCAGCCCACCACCCCGATCGTGTCGAGCGCCGAGCGGACGCTCGCCTGCAGCTCGTCCTCGAGCCAGCCGGCCGCGAACGGCAGCGAGACCCCGACGATGAGCAGCCCGACGGTGATCTTCGCCGGGAAGCCGACGGCGAAGACGTTGAGCTGCGGGACGACGCGCGAGACCAGCCCGAAGGCGACGTCGGTGAGCAGCAGCGCGATGATGATCGGCGCCGCGACCTCGACGCCGCCGAGGAAGATCCCGGCGAAGGCGCCGTTCACCCCGCCGACGAGCTCGCCGATCCCCGGGGTCTCCAGCAGCGGCACCTCCTCGTAGGTGCGCGCGAGCCCCTGGATGACCCACTGGTCGCCGCCGATGGCGACGAAGATCGCCAGCCCGACGATCGTGTAGACGCGCGTCATGATCGCCGACTGCTGGCCCGTCAGCGGGTCGACGAGCGCGGCGAACGCGAAGCCGGTGAAGGTGTCGAGCATCGCGCCGGCGACCTCGACGGCCGCGAACGTCGCGGCGATCGCGAACGCGAACGCCATCCCGACGAGGATCTCCTTCGCGATGAGGCCGGCGAGCTCCGCCGCGCCGACCGGCACCTCCTGCCCGCGCATCGCCAGCGGCGCGAAGCCGATCGTGAGCGCGAGCGCCGCGATCGCCCGCGCGCGGGTGGGGAACGACCGCGACGAGAACATCGGCGCGAGCAGGAACAGCGGCGAGATCCGCGCGAGGACGCAGATGAAGCCCGCCGCCTGGCTCGCCGAGAAGTGCCCGAGCAGCTCGCTCACGGGCCCACCAGCCTCGGGATCGCGCCGTAGAGCTCCTCGGTGTAGTGGAGGAGCTCGTCGAGCATCCACGGCCCGCCGACGACGAGCACGACCGCCGTCACGACGATCTTCGGGATGAACGTCAGCGTCATCTCCTGGATCTGCGTGACCGCCTGGAAGACGCTGACGACGAGGCCGACGACGAGCCCCGCGAGCATGAGCGGGAGCGCGACCTTGAGCGTCAAGGTCATCGCGTCCATCGCGAGCTTGACGACGACGTCCTCGTTCACCTCAGAAGCTCTCCACCAGCGACCGGGTGACGAGGTTCCAGCCGTCGACGAGGACGAACAGGAGGATCTTGAACGGCAGCGAGATGAAGACCGGCGGGAGCATGATCATGCCCATGCTCATGAGCGTCGACGCGACGACCAGGTCGATGATCAGGAAGGGCAGGAAGATCAGGAACCCGATCTGGAACGCCGTCTTCAGCTCGCTGATGATGAAGGCGGGGATGAGCACCCAGGTCGGGACGTCGGCGCGGGTGCGCGGGCGCTCGAGCTTGGCGAGCTTGACGAACAGCGCGAGGTCCTTCGTGCGCGTCTGCTTGAACATGAACTCGCGCAGCGGCTTCTCCCCCCGCTCGAGCGCCTCCGCCTGGGTGATCCGCCCCTGGACGAGCGGGTCGATCGCCTCGCTCTTCACCTCCTTGAGCGTCGGCGCCATGACGAAGACCGTCAGGAAGAAGGCGATGCCGATGAGCACCTGGTTCGGCGGCGCCGTCGGGGTACCGAGGCCGGTGCGGATGAAGCCGAGGACGATGAGGATGCGCGTGAAGCCGGTGACGCAGAACAGCAGCGCGGGGACGAGCGTGATCCCCGCGACGAGCAGCAAGAGCTGGACGGCGTTGGAGCCGTCGAGTGTCACCGCCGGACCGTCCACGCGCGGAGGGTGTCGAGCAGGCTCGTCTGCTCGCCGGCCGGGCCCCGCATGAGCGCGGGCAGCGCGACGCGGGGCCGCGCCGGCTCGACCTCGACGACCTCCTCGGCGGGGTCGGGCAGCAGCCCCGCCTCGATCGCCTCCTCCTCGTCGTAGACGCGCAGCTGGGCGATCCCGTGCTCGGTCGCGCCGAGCACGAGCACCTCGTGGCCGGCGCGGACGACGTGCACCGCGCGGTTCGGGCCGAGCGGGAGCGTCGCGAGGCTCGCGAGCCCCTGGCCGGTGGCCTTCTCCTCGCGCCCGGCCTTGATCTGCTTGAGGACCCAGTGGAGCCCGTAGATGACGCCGATGACGATCGCCAGCCCGACGATCGTGCGCACGAGGCTCCCGCCGCCACCGCCGGCCGACGACTCCTGGGCCTGCTCGAGGTCGAGCGGGACGTCCTCGCCGCTGCGCTGGGCGAGCGCGGGCGCGGCGAGCAGGCACGACAGGACCGCCGAAGCGGTTGGGACGAAGAGTCGCTTCATGGAGGGGACGACCCGAGGTCGGAGGGAAACCGGGTCGCCCCCTGTCATCGGCAGCGCGGCGGGCCCCTTTAGCGGCCGCCGCGCGCCTGCAGGCGGCGGCCGCTCAGGCCGCGGGCTGCTCGGGCGCCGGGGCGGCGTCGACCGCCTCGGCCTCGGCGGGCTCGGCCGGCGGCGCGCCCGCCTCGGCCGGCTGCGCGCCCGCCTCGCCCACGGGCACCGCGCCCTCGGCGACCGGCTCGGCGGCCGGGGCCGCGGGCGCCTGCGCGCCGGCGGGCTCGGGCGGCGCGGCGTCGGCGGGCCCGAGCGCCGGCGCGGGCGAGACGACCTCGGTCACCCGCAGGCCGAACTCCTCGTCGATCGCCACCACCTCGCCGCGCGCGATCGGCTTGCCGTTGACGAGGAGGTCGACGGGCTCGCCGGCGAGGCGATTGAGCGTGACGATCGAGCCGGGCCGCAGGTTGAGCGTCTCGCCGATCGTCATGCGGGTGCGGCCGATCTCCACGGCCAGCTCCACGGGGACGTCCTGGAGCCGGCCGAGGTCGGCCGCGCCGCCGCCGGCCGCCGGGGCGGCCTCGAGCGGGGCGTACTCGATCTCCTCGTGCATCCTGGTCTCCTTCGCGGTCACTGCACCGCCACGTCGGTGAACAGCACCTGCTCGACGTGGACGTCCGTCGCCTTGTGGATCGACTTGAGGATCCGCTTCTTGAGGCGGCGCCGCCCGCGGCGGTCGATCAGGGTCTCCCCGTCGGCGGAGGTGAGGACGTCGGTGACGATGTCGCGGACCAGCGCCTCCTGCGGCAGCGGCCCATACCCCTCGGGCGGCTTCGTCCCGTGGCCCTCCTCCGCGGCGAGATGCCCCTTCTCCAGGACGAGCCCGACGCTGAGCTTCGCGTACCGCCCGTCGGCGAGGTTGAGGACGAACTCCTTCGGCAGGACGTAGACGTCGCCGTCCACCTTCGGGTCCTCCTCCGCCGGCTTGGCGAGCACCATCGCGTAGAGCCCGCCGCCGAGGATGAGCAGCGTCAACGGCAGGATGAGCTTCAGCTTCTTCATCGGTCGGCCCCTCCCTGGCGCCAGTAGTTGAGTCGCGTCAGCACGATCTCGACGCGCCGGTTGCGCCGCCGACCGGCGGCCGTGCGGTTCGTCGAGACCGGATGGCGGTCCGCGAAGCCGGTCGCCTCCATGCGGCCGGCCCGGACTCCGCGTCCGATCAGGTAGCGCACCACGCGCGAGGCGCGGGCGCCGGAAAGCTCCCAGTTGCTCGGGTAGACCGGGTTGTGGATCGGCACGTTGTCCGTGTGCCCCTCGACCACGACCGGGTGGCGGCGGTCGATGACGAGCAGGCGGGCGATGTGGTCGAGGATCGGCCGCGCCCTCGGCTTCAGCTCGGCCTTCCCGCTGTCGAACAGCACCCGGTCGGTGAGCAGGCGGATGACGAGCCCGCGTCGCTCGATGGTGGTCTGGAGGTCGTCCTGCAGGCCGTGGCGGCGCGCGTAGGCGTCGAGCTTGCGCTTGAGCGCCTCGAAGTCCTGCTCCTCCTTCAGCGCCTCGAGGGCGTCGTCCTCGTCCTCGCCGTGGTCGCCCTCCTCGTGGGCGGGCGCCATCGCGGGGATCGGCGGCTCGGGCACCGACTCGTCGCTCTCGTCGGTGCCACCGCTCTGCTGGATCGCCGTCCCGCCCGGGAGGATCTTGCCCGAGAACGCCTCCTGCAGCGTCTGCTGGAGGGACTCGAACTTCGCCTTGTTCACGTTGCTGATGGCGAACATGACGATGAAGAGCGCCATCAGCAGCGTGATCATGTCCGAGTAGGTCAGCAGCCAGCGCTCGTGGTTCTCGTGCGACTCGCCGCCCCCGCGGCGGCGCCGGCCTCGGGCCCGGGCGCTCATCAGGCCGCCGCCTGCGCGGGCTCAGCCGCCGGGGCCTCCGCCTCGGCGGCGGAAGCCGGGCGCTCGTCGGGCGAGCGGCGCCGCTCCGGCGGCACGAACGACAGCAGCTTGTCGGCGACGATCCGCGGGTTGTCGCCCGCCTGGATGGCGAGCACGCCCTCGATCGTCATGAGGCGCAGCTCCTGCTCCTCCTCGGAGAGGTGCTGGAGGCGGTTGGCGACCGGCAGGAAGATGACGTTCGCCGCGCCGACGCCGTAGAGCGTCGCCATGAAGGCGCCCGCGATCGCCGGCCCGAGCGTCTCGGGCTGATCGAGGCCCTCGAGCACGTGGACGAGGCCCATGACCGTGCCGAGGATGCCCATGGTCGGGGCGTACCCGCCGGCCCGCTCGAACGGGGAGCGGCCCTTCGCGTGACGCGCGGTCATCCCGTCGAGCTCGTTCTCGAGGATCTCGCGCACCAGCTCGGGATCGGTACCGTCGACGACGAGCTGGAGGCCCTTGCGCGTGAAGTCGTCGTCGAGACCCTGGATCTCGTCGTCGAGCGCGAGCAGGCCGTCGCGGCGCGCGCGCTCCGCGTAGCCGACGAGCAGGTCGACCCGCGCCTGCAGGTCGGGCGACTCGCTGGTGAGCACGCGCTTGTACAGCGCCGGGATGCGCTTCATCTGCTCGAACGAGGTCGACGCGAAGGTCGCCCCGAACGTCCCGCCGAACACGATGAACGCGGCGGGGAGGTTGAGGAACGCCATCGGGTTCCCGCCCTCGAGGACGACCCCGATGAGCAGGCCCGCGAGCGCGGCGGCGATCCCGATCCCTGTGGCAGCTTTCATCATCCGTGACTGTCGTCGTCGCTTCCCCCGTCATCGGCGTGCCGGGGGAGAACTTCAGAGGAAGGGCGGGGGTCCTGGACAGGCGGCGGAGGTTTCAGCGCGTCCGCTCAAGTGCGGCGGCCAGGATGCCGACGCGCCACTCCCGGATCGCGTCGGCGACCTCCTCCGGGGTCTCGGCGACCAGCACCTTCGCCCCCGTCGCAAGCGTGATGACGCAGTCGGGGTGCGCCTCGACGCTGACGATGAGGTCGGGGTTGAGGTGGAGCTCGTCGTGGTCGGCTCCGAGACGGTGCAGGACGATCATGAGGTCAAGACGGTCGCGTGAGGAGTGGCCCGCGGCCGGGACGGGGCCCTCCTCCCCGTCCCGGCGCCGCGGTCACGGAAGCGCTCGTCAGCGCTTCAGGTTCACCAGCTCCTGGAGCAGGTCGTCGGCCACGGAGATCGCGCGCGAGTTGGCCTGGAAGCCGCGCTGCGCGCTGATCATCTCGGTGAACTCCGTGGCGAGGTCGACGTTCGACATCTCGAGCGTGCCCGAGATGGTGGAGCCGAAGCCGTTCGTGCCCGGCGTGCTCACGTTCGGCGTGCCGGAGGCGGCGCTCTCCACCCAGCGGTTGCCGGACACGCGCATGAGGCCGGCCTCGTTGGGGAAGGTGGCGAGCGTCAGGTAGCCGGCCGTCTGGCGCGTGCCGGTCGAGTCGACGTAGCTCACCTCGCCGTCGGCGCCGATCGCGACGTCGGTGGAGCCGGGCGGCACGATGATGTAGGTGTCGGCGCCGGCGCCGCCGGGCGCGTCGTGGCCGATGACGTAGTAGCCCTCCTGCGTGATCAGGTAGCCGGCGGCGTTGAAGGTGAAGTTGCCGGCGCGCGTGTACTGGAAGGCGGTGGGCACGGCGGGCGGCGCCCCGGCGGCGACCCGGAACCAGCCGTCGCCCTGGATCGCGACGTCGGTCACGTTCCCCGTCGGCTGGAACGCGCCGCTGTTCATGACGTTGTCGATCGAGCCGAGCTGGACGCCGAGCCCGACCTGGGAGGCGTTCGTGCCGCCCTGGTTGCCGCTCGGCGCGGTCGCGCCCTGCTGGAGCTGCGTCAGCGAGTCCTTGAACGAGGTGCGGCTCCCCTTGTAGCCGACGGTGTTGACGTTCGCGATGTCGTTGGACACCACGTCGAGCATGACCTGGTGCGCCTTCAGGCCGCTGATCGCGGAGTACATGCTGCGCATCATCGGGGCATCACGTCCTTTCGCTCTCCCGGCCCCCTCGTCGAGGTCCGGCCGGATCGATCGTCCTTGCTGGGCCGCGCTCGCCTCATGCGATCACGGCGCTGTCGATGTTCGTGAACACGTGCTCGCGCATGTGCTCGGCATCCACCGCCGTCACGACGGTGCGGTTCTTGACGGCGACCACGAACGCGGTGCCGTCGACGAAGACCACGGCGTCCCGCGCGCCCTTGCCGGCGGCGCGCGCGACGCCCTCGTCCAGCCGCTGCAGGACGGACGGGCCGACGTCGATGCCGCGCCGCTCGATGCGCTGGAGCGCGTGCTTCGAGAACGAGACCCCGCTCGCCTGGCGGAGCACCTCGGCGAACGACGGCCCCTGCCGGGTCGTCGCCGGCCGGGCGCCGCCGGGGCGCTGCGCCCCGTCCGCCGGGGCGATCCCGCCGGGCGGGATCAGCGCGGGGTTGTGGAGCGGCGAGGTCACCTCACCTCCACCACCTGGGCGAGCACGATGTCGTCGCGCTCGCCGATCGTGAGGCGCGGGACCTTGCCGTCGAAGATGGCCCGCTCCACGACGCCCTCAGCGGTCTCGCCGGCGTCGGTGACGTAGGTCACCGTCCGCCCGACGAGGTCCATCGCCTGCTGGGCGGCGAGGGCGGCCTCGGTCCGCTCGCTCGAGGCGGCGAGGTTCGTCACCTGCTCGAGCGTCGAGAACGCGGTCATCTGCTGGATGAACTCCGTGCTGCCCGTCGGCTCGAGCGGGTTCTGGTTGCGGAGCTGGCCGACGAGCAGCTTGAGGAAGTCGTCCTTGCCGAGCACGCCGGACTGCTGGACGGCGTTGCTCAGGCCGGCTGCCTGGTTCGTCGTGCTCGAGGTCGCTGAGACGTTCATCGGTCGGCTTCCTCCTAGGCGAGGACGTCCACGAGGACGCCGTTCGGGAGCTGGATCACGGACAGCTCGGCGGTCACGGCGGCGCCGTCGCCGCCGGGGCCGCCGCCGGCGCCGTCGCCGGCCGCGTCAGGCGCGGAGCGGTCGCGCTCGGCGCCACCCCACGCCGTCCCCGCGCCCTCGGAGGCACGGTGGTCGGCGGCGAGCCCGATGTCGAGGCGCAGGAGGTCGATCCCCTGGGCCTCGAGCGCGCGCCGCAGGTCGTCGGCGGCCTGCTGGAGCTGGTGGGCCGCCTGGGCGTTGTCGGCGACGACCGAGGCGACGACCCCGGCCGCCGACGAGCGCAGGCGGATCTCCAGCCCGCCGAGCTCGGCCGGGCTGAGCGCGATCCGTGCATGCCCGATGCCGCGCGAGACGGCGATCCGGATGAGCGCCTGGACCGACTCGACGGCCTGGTCGAGGCGGGCGGCGCGCACCGGCTGCCGCCCGCTCGCGGCGGCGGGCTGCTGGAGCTCGCCGGTGGCCAGCGGCGCGGCGGGCTGGCCGACGGACTGGCCGTTGGCCTGCGCCTGGCCGCCCTGGTTGCCGGCGGTCGCAGTCGACGGCCGCGGCGGCACGGCGGCCTGCGGTCGCGGCTGCTCGGCGCGGGCGCCCTCGCCCTCGCCGGCCTGGGCCCGGCCGTCGGCCGGCGGCTGGACGAGCGCGCGCTCGGCCGCCTCGGCCCGCCGCTGCGCCTGCGCGGCGGCCGCGCGCTCGGCGGGCGCCTGGGACGACGGCGTGGACGGCACGTCGGGCTCGCCCGCGGCCTGCGCGGCCTCCTGGCCCGCCTGCTCGCCCGCAGGCGGCTGGGCGCCGGCCGGCTGCGCGCCGGCGGCGGGCTGCGCCGGGCCCTGCGCGGGCAGCGCGGGCGCCTGGCCGCCCTGGCCGGCGGCCGGCTGCCCCTGAACCGGGGCGGGCGCAGCCTGGCCCGGCCCGGTGCCGTCCGGCTGGGTGCCGTTCGGCTGGGGGTCAATTGGCTGGGGGCCAGTTGGCCGGCCCGCGGCGGGCTGGGCCGCCTGCGCGGCGCCCTGGCCCGCCTGCGCGGCGCCCTGGCCGGGCTGCTCGGCAGACGTCGCCGTCGCGGCGAGCGCCTGCGCGGCATCCGCCACCGCCTCCGCGGTGGTCGCGCCGTCCGCGGCCTGCGCCTGCCGGCCGTCGCCGCCGCGCGGGGCGCCCTGGGCGCCCTCGCCCTGGCGGGCGACGCCGGGCCGGTCCTGGTGGTGATCCTGCGAAGCCGCGTCGGGGCCTCGCCTGTCGCCCTCCGCCGAGGCGGTCCGGGCCTGGTGGCGGTCCAGGAGGGCCACGAACGGGTCGCCCTGGACTTCTTCCGCCCGTTTGCCGGGCGGCGCCCCCGCCGGCGGCGGCGGGGCTGCGATGCGATCGGTCGTCATGGTCATGTCACCGAGTAGGGCAGGGACGGAGAGCCGGCCGCGAGGCCCACGGCGGCCACCGGCGCGGTGACCGCAGCGGACGACGCGGCGCGGTACTGGGCGGCGTAGGCGAGCACCCGCTCGACGTACGCCTGGGTCTCGGCGTACGGCGGCACGCCGCCGTAGCGCTGGACCGCGCCCGGGCCGGCGTTGTAGGCCGCCAGCGCGAGCCGCTCGTCGCCGCCGAAGCGATCGAGCTGCTGGCGCAGGTAGCGCGCGCCCGCGTCGATCGCCTGGGCGGGATCGAAGGGATTGGTGACGCCGAGCGCGCGGGCGGTGGCGGGCATGAGCTGCGTGAGCCCCTGCGCCCCCGCCGGGCTGACGGCGTTCGGGTTGAAGTTGGACTCGGCGCGGATGAGCGCCTTGAGCAGCGCCGGGTCGATGCCGTGGCGCTGGGCGGCCGCGGCGATCTCGGCGTCGTAGGCGGTCGGGCCGCCGGCCGAGGCGGCCGCGGCCTGCCCGGCCGGCTGCTGCGCGGCCGCGAGCTGCGCCTGGAAGCTCGTGCCCGAGGCGGCGCCCGGCGCGGGCGGGGCTGCGCCCGTGGCGCGCGCGATGAGCGCCTGGATCTCGGCGACGCGGGCCTGGGCGGCGGCGATGGCGCTCATCGCAGCCCCTCCCTGCGGTGTTGCATGGCGATCGCCATCTCGTCGAGCGCCGCGCTCTCGCTGCGGCTCGCGTCGAGCAGGTAGTCGGCCTCGCGCCGCTCGCGCAGGCGGTCGAGCGCCTGCCGCTCGCGCGCGGCCTCGACGAGCCGCTCGCGGCGGCGCCGCACCTCCTGCTCCCGCCGGCTCAGGTCCTCGGCGGCGGCGGAGCGGGCCCGCTCGACCCGCTCGAGGTAGGCCTGGAGGGCCTGGAGCTGCGGCCCGGTCGCGGTCGTCCCGTTGTCCGGCCGGCACTCCCGCCGGGCGCGGTCGAGCTGCTCCGACGCGGCGCGCAGCATCGCCTCCCCCTTGAGCCGGTGGGACAGCGACGCGGCGAACTCCTCCTTCGCGGAGTCCTCGACGCGCTGGCGCAGCGCGCGAACGCGCTCCAGCCGGAACTGGAAGGGACGGGTCACGCCCGTGGTGATCGGCCCGGGGCGGCCGCTTTGTAGCGGCGATGGACGCCTGTTCGAACGGAGTTGTCACGCCGTTCGCAGTGCCGTTACGGAGGCGTCACCACAATCGGCCCCATGACGGCCAAGCCCACGGATGCAATTGCAGTTGGTGGCGCTATTCGCCACCAACTGCAGTCTCACCCGGCGGATGCCGTGATCGCGGAGCTTGCGGAGCGTCAGCAGGGGCGGGTGGCGCGGTGGCAGTTGCGGGAGCTGGGCATCGGACCTGACGCGATCAACCGCCGGATCCGCGCAGGCCGCCTGCGCCGCACCCCCGCGCGCGGGGTCTACGCCGTCGGCCACCGCATCGCCTCCCGCAAGGCGACGTGGATGGAGGCGGTGCTCGAGGCCGGTCCTGGTGCCGTGCTCAGCCACCGCGCCGCCGCGGCCCACTGGGGCTTCCTCCGCAGCGGCCGGGTAGAGGTGACCGTGCCGAGAGCACTGCGAACCCGCCGCGGGATCGTCCGGCACCACGCGGTCCTGCACCCCGACGAGGTGACCGTCCTTGACGGCATCCCCGTCACGACCGTCGCCCGGACGCTGCTCGACGTCGCGGCCGGCCTGCAGCGCCGCGACCTCGAGCGGGCGATCCACGAGGCCGAGTACCTCCGCCTCTACGACGACCGGGAGCTGGCCGCCCTGATCGACCGCCACCCCCGCCGCCCCGGCGTGCCGAAGCTGCGGGCGATCCGTGCCGAGCGCAACGCGCACCGCCACGTCAGCCGCCGAGAGCTCGAGCACCGCTTCCTCGCGCTCGTCGCCGAGCAGGGCCTGCCGCGGCCGGAGGTCAACGTCCACCTCGAGCTCGACGGCGAGCTCATCGAGGTCGACTGCCTCTGGCGGAAGCAGCGGCTCATCGTCGAGCTCGACGGCTGGGCCGCCCACGGCACGCGCCGGGCCTACGAGCGCGACCGCGAGCGGGACCGGCGGCTCGTCCGGGCCGGCTGGCGGGTCGTCCGCGTCACGCCCACCCAGCTCGAGCGGCAGGCCGAGGCGCTCGCCCGCGACTGCCGCGCGCTGCTCGCGCAGGCCGAAGTTGATTCCAGGGCGAGCGTCAGGCTGGCGCCCGCCGCTGGAGATGCCACATCACCGCGGCGGTGAGCACCGAGCCGGTGATGAAGGCGATGACGATCAGCGCTGCGAGGGGGCCGAAGGCCACGATCAGCAGGGTGAGCAGGGTGTCGAGCACGCCGATGGCGAGCGAGAGCGGTCCGGTGAGGAGGTTGGGGTCGCAGTCGTTCCGCCCATCGCTGCTTACGCCCCGGAACCGCCAGACATCAGGGGCCTATGGGGCGTCGAAGGGGACTATCCGCCACTCCGCGGCCCGTGACCGCTCGGACGGAGAGAACGGCGCTCATGGAGAGAGCGCACAGAGGCCGCAGGTCGGCGGGTGTCCCTACGCGCCGGCCGAGGACCGTCTCGGCCTCGACCACCGCCGCGCCCGCGCCCCCACCGGGCGGCGCACTTCTCGCCCTCGCCCCTACCCCGCCCCGACGTGCAGCTGCAGCGGCGGGATCGCCGGCGGGCCCGGCGGGGGCGGCGCGGCGGGCGGCGGCGCGGGCGCCTGGTCGGCCGGCTCCGCCTGCTCGGCGGACGGCTCGGCCGCGCGGGCGGCGATCTCGACGAGGCGGCGGTCGGCGCCCTCGAGGTCGCTGCCCTCGTCGGCGCGCTGGCGGAGGAAGTCGTCGATCTCGTCGCGCAGGCGGATCGCCGCGTCGACGGCGGGGTCGCTGCCGGCCTGGTAGGCGCCGATCGCGATGAGGTCCTCCTTCTCGCGGTAGGCGGCGAGCAGGCGCCGCACCTGCTGCGCCGCCTCCAGGACGGCGGGGGGCGTGATCTCCGACTGCAGGCGCGAGACGCTCTGGAGCACGTCGATCGCCGGGTAGTGGCCGGCGTGGGCGAGCCGGCGGGTGAGGACGCAGTGGCCGTCGAGGATCGAGCGGACCGCGTCGGCGATCGGCTCGTTCATGTCGTCGCCGTCGACGAGCACGGTGTACAGCCCGGTGATCGTCCCCCGCGGCGAGGTCCCCGAGCGCTCCAGGAGCTGCGGCAGCAGCGCGAACACCGACGGCGTGTAGCCGCGCGTCGCGGGCGGCTCGCCGATCGCCAGCCCGACCTCGCGCTGCGCCATCGCGAAGCGCGTCACCGAGTCCATCATGAGCAGCACGTCCGCGCCCTCGTCGCGGAAGTGCTCGGCGATCGCCGTCGCCGCGAACGCCGCCTTGATCCGCACGAGCGCCGGCTCGTCGGAGGTCGCCACGACGACGACGCTGCGCTCCAGCGCGTCGCCGAGGTCGCGCTCGATGAACTCGCGCACCTCGCGGCCGCGCTCGCCGACGAGCGCGATGACGTTGACGTCGGCCGAGGTCGAGCGGGCGATCATCCCCATGAGCGAGGACTTGCCGACGCCCGAGCCGGCGAAGATGCCGAGCCGCTGGCCGCGCCCGCAGGGCACGAAGGTGTCGAGCGCGCGGACGCCGAGCGCGACGCGCTCGCGGATGCGCGGCCGCTCCAGCGGGTCCGGCGGGCGCGCGATCGTCGAGCGCGCGCGCCCGGGCGGGAGCGGGCCGAGCCCGTCGATCGGGCGGCCGAGCCCGTCGACGACGCGGCCGAGCAGCCCCTCCCCCGCCTGCACGCGGAACGGCTCGCCGGTGGCGGTCACGGGCTTGCCCGGGCCGATGCCGTGCATGTCGCCGAGCGGCATGAGCAGCGTGCGCGAGCCGCGGAAGCCGACAACCTCGGCGGGGACGGGCTCGGAGTCGCGGCCGGTCTCGACGAGGCAGACCTCCCCCACCTCCGCCTCGAGCCCGGTCGCCTCGACGACGAGCCCGATGAGGTCGCGCACGCGGCCGAGGCGGCGCTGCAGGTCGCCGCGGCGGATCGCCTCGGCGGCGCGGGCGACGAGCGACGGCGCCTCGGTCACCGGCCCAGCTCCGCCTCGACGAGCTCGCGGGCGCGCTCGAGCTGCTCGCCGAGGCGCGCGTCGATCTCGCCCTCGGGGGTGCGCAGCACGCAGCCGCCGCGCGGCACGCGCCGCTCCTCCACGACCTCGAGCCGGTCGATGCCGCCGAGGCCGGTGAGCGACTCGGTCGCGCCGCGCACGAGCGGCACGTCCTCGGGGTTGACGAGCAGGGTCACGCGCTCGCGCTCGGCGATCCGGCGCAGGGCGCCGCGGACGACGTCGAGCACCCGCTCGGGCTGGACCGCGATCGCGCCGCAGACCACCTTCTCGGCGAGCATGAGCGCGAGCTCGACCGCCTCGCGCTCGAGCGCCTCGGCGCGCCGTTGCGCCTGCTCGCCCACCTCGGCGAGCGCCTGGGCGAGCGCCTGCGCGGCCGGCTCGAGCTCGCGACTGGCCGCCTCGAGCCCCTCGCGGCGGCCCTCCTCGCGCGCCTGCGCGCGGATCGCCTCGGCCTCGTCCTCCGCCTCGGCGCGGACGGCGGCGCGGAGCTGCTCGAGCGCCTCGTCGTCGAGGGCGGCGCCGGCCTCCTCCACCGTGGGCGGGACGGCCGGCGAGAGCGGCTCGAACGCGAACGCGTCCATCGCTCAGACGACCAGCTCGTCGTCCTCGCCGCCGCGCCCGATGACGATCTCGCCCGCCTCCTCGAGGCGGCGGATCTCGGCGACGATGCGGCCCTGGGCCTCCTCGACGACCGCCCGCCGCTGCGGCGGCATGTACTCCATCTCCTCCAGCAGCATCTCGGCGCCGCGCTGCGACATGTTCTTGAGCACCTTGTCGCGCACCTCGTCGGGCACGCCGCGCAGCGCGAGCGCGAGGTCCTTCGTGTCGATGCCCTTGAGCACCTGCTGGATGGCGCGGTCGTCGAGCTTGACGATGTCCTCGAAGACGAACAGGAGCGAGCGGATCTCGTCGGCCAGCTCCTGGTTGCGCTGGGCGAGGTTCTCGAGCACGTTGCGCTCGGTCGGCCGGTCGCTGTGGTTGAGGATCTCCGCGAGCGACTTCACGCCGCCGGCGGCCGCGTACTCCTGCGACAGGACGTTCGAGAGCTTCTGGCGGATGACGTGCTCGACCTCCCGGATGACCTCCGGCGAGGTCTCGCTCATCCGCGCGATCCGCAGCGCGACGTCGGCCTGCTCCTCCTCGTCCAGCAGCGACAGCACCTGCGCCGCGAGCGTCGTGTGGAGGTTGGCGATGACGAGCGCCTGCGTCTGCGGCGCCTCGTGGCGGAGGAAGGCGTGGATCTGCTCGGGCGGCGTGCGGCGGAGGAACTCGAACGGCCGCATCTCGATGACGGCCGAGAGCCGCCCGATGATCTCCTCCGCCCGGTCCTTGCCGAGCGAGCGCTCGAGCACCTCCTTCGCGTACTCGACGCCGCCCTCGGCGAAGTAGTTGTAGGCGGCGGCGTTCTCGATGATCTCCCGGTAGACGGCGTCGACGGTCTCCTGCGGGATCTCCCGCAGCTTCGCCATCTCGAGCGAGAGCTCCTCGATCTCCTCCTCCCGCAGGTGGCGGAAGACCTCCGCCGCCTTCTCCGGGCCGAGGCTGACGAGCAGCACCGCCGACTTCAGCTTGCCCGGGAGCCTCGCCCCCTTCGTCCGCGCCGGGAGCGTCCGCGGCTCGGCGGGGGCCTCGATCGTCTCGGTCGTCGTCGTCGTCGTGGCTTGCTCCGTCATCCGCTGGCTAGCCCTCGTTCATCCACGCCCGCAGCTGCTGCGCGACCCGGTCGGGATCGCGCTCGGCGAGCGTCTCGACGTCCTCGTGCAGCTGGTTCACCGGGGCCGTGGGCGGCTCGTAGCCGCCGAGCTCCTCGGATGCCTCGAGCTCGGCGAGGGTCGTCGGCGTCTCCAGCTCGCGCAACCAGATCGGCTGCGTGCCGAGCTCGTCCTCCTCGCGGCGGCGCAAGTGCCGCGCGACGAGGATGAGGAAGACGAGCATCGCGAGCCCGAGCGCGACCCACTTGGCCGGGGCGAGCGCCTTGTCGATCGGGCTGCCGCCCGCCGGCTCCTCGACGTCGGCGAAGTCGACCTGGGTGACGGTGAGCGTGTCGCCCCGCTCCTCGTCGATGCCCGCGGCGCCGGCCACGGCCTCCTCGATCGCCCGCGCGTCGGCCGGCGGGACGGAGCGGTCGAGCACGAGCGCGACGTCGAGCCCCTCGATCGCGCCCGGCGCGATCTTCCGGCGGGTCACGGTCTTGTTGACGCCGTACTCGGTCTCCTCGCTCTCGCGCTCGTAGTTCGACTCGCCCGCGGCGCCCTGCGCGTAGGTCGGGATGTTGCCCTCGGCGCCCGCGCGGCCGCCGGCGCCGCCGCCCTCGCCCTCGAGCTGCTCGCGCTCGGTCTTGCGCTTGATCGGCGTGCCCCGGCGGGCGTACTCGAGCCGGCTCTCGGTCGCCTCGTCGGCGTTGACGTCGGCCTGGACCCGGACCTGGCCCTTGTCGGGGCCGAGCGTGCGCAGCAGCAGCGCGTTGAGGCTCGCCTCGAGCTCGCGCTCCACGCGCGCCTCGGCCGCCTGCTTCGTCGTGGCGGTCAGGCCGCCCTCGCCGCTCTCGGTCGGCCACAGGAGCTGGCCGCTCTGGTCGGTGATCGTGACGTTCTTCGGGTCGAGCCCCTGCACCGACGAGGCGACGAGCCGCGCGATGCCGCGCACCGCGCCGCTGTCGAGCCCGTTCGCGCCGGTCTGCAGGAGCACGGCCGCGGTCGCCGGCTTCGACTCCTCCGCGAAGAGCTGGTCCTCGGGGAGCGTGAGCTGGACCTGCGCGGCCGAGACGCCGTCGACCTGGCTGACCGTGCGCGCGATCTCGCCCTCGAGCGCGCGCTGGTAGGTCACCTGCTGCTGGAAGTCGCTGGCGCCGAGCTTCTGCTCGTCGAAGAGCTCGAAGCCGGGCTTGTTGCCGCCGGTGAGGCCCGTCTCGGCGAGCGCGATGCGCGCCTGCGGGACCTGCGACTTCTCGACGGCGATGGCCGTGCCGTTGTTCTGCAGCTCGTAGCTGATGCCCTTCTCGTCGAGGGCGGCGGTCATCTTGCCCGTGTCGGCGGGGTCGATGCCGCTGACGATGGTCGACCAGCTCGGCGCGGTCGCCATCCGGAACATGACGAAGAGCAGCAGCACCGTGCCGAGGACGGAGGCGGCGAGCACGATCCGCCCACGGGGAGTGAGGTTGCTCAGGAGGCTGCGGATGCCCGCCATCAGACCTGCGTCCGCCAGATGTCCTGATAGGCCTCAACGGCCTTGGTCCGGATCGTCGAGGCGAGCTCCATCGCGAGCTTCGCGCGCTCGACGGCGTTGATGACGCTCGGCAGGTCCTCGGCCTGGCCCGTCGCGAGCCGGCGCGACGCCTCGGCGGCGTCGGTCTGGAGCCGCTCGAGGTTGGAGATCTGCCGGGCCAGGATGTCCCCGAAGCCGCCGCCCGAGCCGTCGCCGTCGGCGGCCGGCTGGGCCGGCTCGGGGGCGGCGATCGTCCACTCGGGACCGGTGACCGCGAAGCTCGGGTCGATCGGGGCGGGCATCAGCGCAGCACCTCGAGCGTCTTCGTGAACATCTGCTTGGCCGTCTGCATCGCCGTCACGTTCGCCTCATAGGCGCGCGAGGCGGTGATGAGGTCGACCATCTCGGTGACCGGGTTGACGTTCGGCATCTCGACGTAGCCGTCGGCGTCGGCGTCCGGGTGGCCCGGGTCGTAGACGCGCCGCGGCGGCGTGGGGTCCTCGACGATCGCCGAGACCTGGACGCCGCGCGCGCGGGCGAGCGCGGAGGCGAAGCCGCCGCCGCCCTGCTGCTCGAGCACGACGTTCTTGCGGCGGTACGGGCCGCCGTCGGCGGTGCGCGTCGTGTTCGCGTTCGCGAGGTTCTCGGCGACGACGTCCATGCGCAGCCGCTCGGCCGACAGGCCGCTCGCCGAGATGTCGATGGCGTCGAAGAGGCCCATCAGCGCACCCCGATCGCGAGGCGGAGGATGTCGAGGCGGGCGCCGGCGACCTTCGTGATCGCGCTCAGCTCGAGCCCGTTCTCGGCGATCTCCGCCGCGGTGACGTCGACGTCGACGCCGTTGCCGTCGGCGCGCATGATCGCCGTGCTCTGCACCGCCGGGGCGAGCGGAGCCCGCTCGACCGCGGCCGGCCCGCGCTCGAGCGCGTCGCGGAGCACCCCGTGGAAGTCGACGTCGATCGGCCGGTAGCCCGGCGTGTTGGCGTTGGCGAGGTTCGCCGCGAGGGCGGAGTGGCGCAGGGTCGCGCCGCTCATCGCGCGCTCGAGGACGAGCTGGGTGGTGTCGAACAGGTTCATCGAACGGGCTGGTCGGTGGGTCGGTCGGCCCGTCCGTGGACCGTGTTCGTCTCCCTTCCGTGGGAGACACCCCGGTGATCGGCACCGGGGGCAGGCCCTTTAGCCGTGGCCTAGGCGGACCGGTCGACCGTCGAGGACGGGGCCCCGCCGGCCGGCGCGTACGTGCGGGCGACGGCGCGCCCGCGGTCGACGCGGCGCAGCTCCTCGGTGACGGCCTGCGCCGTCTCCGCGAGCACGAGCGTGATCTCCTGCTGGAGCGCGGCGGCGCGCTCGAGCGCCGGGCGAGCCTCGGCGGGCGGCCGCGGCGGCAGCGAGGCGACGTGCTCGTCGCGCTCGGCCTGGAGCGCGGCCACCTCCTCGAGGCGGCCGGCGCGCGCGAGCTCGAGCTCGCGCTCCGCCAGCCGGACGAGCTGCTCGTAGGCGGCGAGGCTCATCGCCGGCAGATCTCGGCCCACGCCTCGCGCAGCTCGCGCAGCATCGACGCGACCTGCTCGAGCCGCTCGACGTCGGCGTGGAGCTGGGCCTCCGGCAACAGCCGCAGGCAGTAGACGTAGATCGCCTGGAGCCGGTCGGCGATCTCGCCGCCGGCATCGTGGTCAAGGGCGGAGAGGAGCTCCTCGACGATCGCCTGGGCGCGCTTGATCGGCTCCGCCGCGGCGACCGGCCCCTGCTCGCGCATCGCGATGCTCGCGCGGGCGATGAAGCGAAGCGCGCCGTCGTAGAGCATGAGCACGAGCTGCTCGGGCGGCGCGGTGAGGACGCTGCTCTCCTTGTAGGCCTGGACGGTAGCTTGTGCGTTCAACTCGCCCCTGGTGATCGGACGCCGCGCCGGAAGGTTGAGGCGCGGCCGCCCTCACTCCTCGACCCAGGGGATGCGCGCGTCGGTGTGGGTGAGCTCGAAGACGCGCCGCACCTGCTCGGGCCCCGGCACGACCCCGAGCTCGAAGCCGTCGCGCTCGGCGCGCTCCACCAGCCGCAGCACGAGCCGCAGGCCGGCGGACGCCATGAACGTCAGCTCGCGCAGGTCGAGCACGAGGCGGCGGGGGCTGCGCTCGAGCGCGGCCTCGACGCGGCCGGCGAGCAGGTCCGCGGTGCCGGCGTCGAGCTCCCCGGCGGCGACGACCCGGACGGCCTCGCCCTCGTCGCGGAGCGTGCACTCGAACCCGGGGATGGACTCGGACAACCCTACCTCTCGTCCTGGCTTCGATCCACGCCCGGCGCCCGGGGGCGATCGCCCATCGGGCGCGGACGGGCGGAGAACTGTAGCGGGCTGTGCGGCGTCAGCCGAGCAGGGCGGCGAGCTGGCCCGACAGCCACATGCCCTGCGACTGGCTGTTGGCGAGCAGCCGCTCGAGCGTGGCGAACTGCATCCGCAGGCGCTCCTCGCGCTGCTCCAGGCGCTCGTCGAGGGCGTTCATCTGGTCGCGGATGCGCTGGAGCTCGCTGTCGGCCGAGTCGAGCCGCGCGTCGAGCACGCCGTCGGCCTGCGTGACCGGGCCGAGGATGCCCTCGATCCGCTGGGCGAAGCCGTCGACCCCGCTGATGCCGCCGAGCAGCCGCCGGACGTCGAGGAGGTTCGCGCTGAGCTTCTCCTCGAGCTTCGAGGAGTTGAGGACGAGCAGGCCCTGGACGCTGTTCTGGTTGATCGACCCGTCGGCGTTCGAGGCGCCCGTCGAGACGCCGATGTCGATGAGCTGGTCGACGTCGCCGGGGTTGCCGGCGAAGACCTCGGTGATCGCCTGCCGGAGCGTGCCCAGCAGCCCGGTCAGCATCGCGTCGTTGCGCAGGACGCCCTTCTTCGGGTCATTGCTGTCGCGCTCCTCGGTGAGCTTCTCGCGGATGAACGAGACGGCCGAGTTGTACTGCTCGACGAACGCCTCGATCTTCTTCTTGATCGCGGCCGTGTCGGGCTTCGGCTCTCCGACGGTCACCGTCATCGGGCCGCCGGTGACCGCCTTGAAGGTCAGCTCGACGCCGGGGATGGCGCTCGTGACGACGTTCGTGGAGGCGGTCTGGACGGGCCCGCCGTCGACGGTGAACTGCGCGTCGAGGCCGACCTTCGCGGCGGCGACGTCCTCGACGAGCCCCGCGCCGGTGGCGGTGAAGCCGTTCGCCGCGCCGGTCTTGCGGCTGGAGAGCACGAGCCGGCCGTCGACGTTGACGGCGTAGACCGGCGCCTCGGCGTTGCCGTTGATCGCCGCGACGAGGTCGTCGAGCGTCGCGCCGGCCTCGAGCTCGATCGTCACCGGGTCGCCGCCGCCGCCCTCGAGCGTGATCGTCGTCGGGGTGGCCGACGGCGTGAAGTCGTAGGTGCGCTGCTCGGCGCGGGCGAGCTGGAGGACCTCGACCTGGTAGCCGCCCGGGCCGGCGCCGGAGATCCGGCGCGCGCTCAGCTTCGTCTCGTCGTTCGTCGAGACCGTCTGGGTGTCGGCCCAGAGAGCGACCGAGCGCAGGTCGGCCGCCGCGTTCTTGAGGTTGCGCAGCCGCGTGGCGATGTCACGGAGCGCGGTCTGACGCGCCTTGATCGCCTCCTCGCGCTGCTGCATCCGCACGCGCGGCTGGCGCTCGATCGCGATGAGCGCCTCGACGATCGCCTCGGTGTCGAGGCCGGTCGCAAGTCCGGTGAGGCTGATGCCGGTCGTCATACGGGCTGACCCAGCGCGATCTCGAGGGCCTCCGACGGCGGCACGGTCCGCAGCACGCGACCCTCGAGGTCGAGGACCTGGATGACGATCCGCCCGGTCTCCTCGTCGCGCTCGAAGTGGAGCTCACGGCCCATCGCCTGCAGCTCCTCCCAGCGGCGCGAGGCGGCGCGGACCTGCTCGAGCAGCTCGGGCGGCGGCCCGGCGAGCGCCTCGGACAGCGTCACCTGGAAGTCTGCACTGCGGTCGGGGCCCGACGAGGCGGGCAGGCGGGGCGCGCGGTAGCCCACGTCCGCGAGCTCTGCCGGGCCGAGCGGTGCGGTGAACTCGATCAAGCTCTCCTCCTGGAGGGGGTCACATCCTTCCCTGGATGGGCACGCTCTTTGTCCGGGGTCATCGACCACGGCCATCGAGACTTGAGCTTCCCGCCGCTCAGGTGGACGCCCCCGCCAGGGCGTCGACGAGGCGCTTGGCGTCCTCGCGGTCGGGCTCCAGGGCGGCCGCCTCCTGCGCGAAGACGAGCGCGTCGTCGGCCTGGCCGCGCGCGTAGGCGACCTTCGCGAGCCCGACGAGCGCGTCGCCGTCGGGGACGCCCTCCTGGCAGACGGCGATCCACTCGTCGGCGGCCGACTCGAGGAAGCCGCGGCGGAAGTACATCGCCGCGAGCCGCTCGCGCCGCTCGCGCCAGCTCAGGCCGACGCGGTCGATCGCGGGCAGGAGCCGCTCGAAGGCGTCGAACGCCTGGATGCGCAGGAGCGCCTCGAGCATCGTGAGCAGCAGCGGCGCCGCGTCGGTCGGCAGCGCGGCGGGCAGCGGCTCGCCGCGACCGGTCGCGGCCCAGGCGCGGAAGAGCTCGGCCTCGGCGGCCGGCAGGCCGCAGGTCCGGGCACGCTCGAGCGCGTCGCCGGCGTCGGCGCCGGCCGTGACGAGCGCGAACAGCTCGGTCCGCGCCGCCGGCGCCGCAAGCGGCGACTCGTCGGCGATCGCGCGGGCGACCTCGGCCGCCTCGTCGAGCCGCGCCTGGCTGAGCAGCGCCTCGGCGAGCGCGAGCCGCGCCGGGTCGCTGTCGGGCTGGCGCTCGAGCACGCCGCGGAACTGCTCCTCGGCGAGGTCGGCGACGCCGGCCTCGTACAGCGCGGTGCCGAGCATGAAGCGGACGCTCGGGGTGACCTCGGGCACGCGCTCCTCGATCCGGCTGACGACGGCGGCCGGCTCCGCGCCGCGGCGGAGCATCGCCGTCGCGAGCGGGAGCACCGAGCCGAGGAAGCCGGGGTGCTCGTCGAGGCAGCGCGCGAGCAGCCGCTCGGCCTCCTCGAGGTCGCCGCGCTCGGCCTGGAGCTCGGCGAGCTCGACGAGCGCGAGGTAGCTGCCCGAGCCGACGGTCGCCGAGTAGCGGCTCGGCGCGTCGCCCATCTCGAGGCAGCGCTCGTACAGGGCGACCGCCCGCTCGTGGTCGCCGCGGCGGCGGGCGACCCGCGCCTGCTCGAGGACGAGGTCGGTGAAGCCCGGGAAGATCTCGAGGCCCTCCTCGGCCTGGCGGTAGGCGTCGTCGAGGCGCCCGTTGATCCGCAGCGCGCGGACGAGCCGGCCCATGAGCGAGGGCACGTAGCCGTACTCGGCGCGGCGCGGGTCGTCGCGCAGCTTCTCCCAGGCGATCTCGAACTCGCGCAGCGCGGCGGGCGCGTCGTCGGCGGCGGCGTACTCGGAGCCGAGGTTGAAGTGGAGGAACGGCGTGTCGACCCCCTCCTCGGCCTGCCGCCGGAGCAGCTCGATGTTGCGGCGCGACTTCTCCTTGGCGTCGCGGACGGCGCCGAGGTAGCCGTAGTGCTCGACGCGGACGCGCGTCTGCTCGAGCCGCTCCGGCTGGCCGGCCGGGAGGCGGTGGGCGATCTGCTCGTGGATGCGCCCCTCGAAGCGGTACTCCGGCCGGTTGCGGAAGACGCGCAGCGCGTTGTGGGTGACGGCCATGCCGTCCTCGAGGTCGCCGGTGTGGTTCGTCTCGACGAGGTAGAAGGCCTCGCGCCAGACGCGGCCGGTGAGCTCGCGCAGCAGCGGGGCGTCCTCGGCCACGAGCACCTCGTCGGCGTCGAGGTACATGACCCAGTCGCAGGTCGCCGCGTCGAAGGAGACGTTGCGCGCGTCGGCGAACGAGCCGTTCCACTCGTGCTCGATGACGTGCGCGCCGAAGTCGCGCGCGATCTCGACCGTGCGGTCCCGCGAGCCGGTGTCGACGACGATGAGCTCGTCGACGACGTCGCGCACCGCCGCGAGGCAGCGCGGGAGCATCTCCTCCTCGTCCTTGACGATCATGCAGAGGCTGAGCGTCAGCCCCTCCGCCGGGCGGGCGCGGTCGGCGACCTGCTCGGCGCGGCGCTCGAGCCCCGGCAGCGCGACGGCCACGCGCTTCGGCAGCGGCGTGCGCTTGCGGCGGCGGGCGCGGCGGGTCGTCTCGGCGAGGTTGCGGTGGACGTGCGGGTGGTCGGGGTCGAGGCGCAGCGCCGCCTCGAAGAGCGCGCGCGCCCCGGACAGCGCCCCGAGCTCATAGAGCGCGACGCCCGCGTAGTTGAGCAGCACCGGCTCCCGCGGCTCCTCCTCGAGGACCTCGACGCCCTGCTCGGCGACGGTCAGGAAGAGCTCGGCGAGCGCGGCCGGGCGGACGATCGCGCCGCCGCCAAGCCCCTCCTCGAGCAGGCTGCGGCGGGCGAGGTAACGCTTGTGATGGTGGTCCTGCGCGGCCGCCTCGGCGAACAGGGCGCGGTAGCCGGCGAGGTCGCCGGCGCGCACGCAGGCGGCGGCGCGGACGGCCAGGGGCTGCCCGGCGGGCTGGTCGCCGGAGCCGGGGTCGGGCATGTCGATGAGGCGCAGGGCCATGTGGTCTGGTCCTCCTCGCGGACGGTGACGCCCGGGGTCATCGGCCGCGGACCGCGGAACTGGAGTCGCGGGCGCGGCGGACCGATGACCGGTGCCCAAATCGCACGAATGGGCGATGCGGAGGCCGCCCGATCCTTCCGAGACAAGGCCCCACATGGTGTGGCCGCCACTGGTCCCGTGATGGCGGTCCGCCCTCCCGTGAACCGCATTGTGAGGAGAAGGACGGCCTGATGAACACCGCAACCCGGCAGCGCGAAGACTCGCTGGCTCTGTGGCAGGAGTACATGGAGACCAGGGATCCCCGTGTCCGCGACCGCCTGGTGCTGACCTTCGCCCCGCTCGTGAAGTACATCGTCTACAAGAAGCTGCGCGAGCTCCCGGCATCCTGCGAGCTCGAGGACCTCATCTCGTGCGGGATCGAGGGTCTCATCAACGCCATCGACCGCTACGACCCGGACAAGGGCGCGACGCTGGAGCAGTTCGTCTGGACCCGCATCCACGGCGCGGTGCTCGACGAGCTCCGCCGCCAGGACTGGGCGCCGCGCTCGCTCCGCCGCTGGGAGCGCGACATCACCCGCGCCCGTGACCAGTTCACCGCCATCTACGGGCGCCGGCCGAGCGAGGAGGAGCTCGCCGACGCCGTCGGCGTCAGCGTCGAGGAGCTGCGCGAGCGGGAGGCCGACATCGCCCGCTCGGACGTGACCTCGCTCAACACGGTCACGCTCTCCGACGACGAGACGACGATCGAGCGCATCGACACGATCGCCTCCTCGGACCAGCGCCTCGACCCGGAGTTCCGCGCCGAGGAGACGGCGGCGAAGGAGCGCTTCCGCGCCGCCTTCGAGACGCTGCCGCGGCGCGAGCGGGAGGTCGCGGTGCTGCTCTACGTCAAGAACCTCACGCTGCGCGAGATCGGCGAGATCCTCGGCGTCTCCGAGAGCCGCGTCTGCCAGATCCACGGCGAGCTGAAGCGCAAGCTCCGCCGCGCGCTCGAGAACGAGGCGCTGCTCTTCAGCGAGGTCGCCTAGCCTCCGGCGGGCGCGCGGACGCGTCGAGGCGGTAGGCCCACACGAGCGCCTCGGCGACGGCCGCGTACAGCGCCTCCGGGATCTCGGCGTCGAGCTCGAGCCGGGCGAGCGCCTCCGCGAGCGCGGGGTCGCGCCGCACCGGCACGCCCGCCTCCTCGGCGATCTCGACGATCCGCCGCGCCACCTCCCCGCGACCGGAGGCGACGACGCGCGGGGCGGCGTCGCCGTCCTGGTAGCGGAGGGCCGCCGCCTTCCGTGGCCGCTCGCGCTCAGGCATAGACGTCCACGGGGTCGCGGCGGGGCATGACGCGGACCTGCGCCTCGCGGGCGGTCGCCCGGGCGAGGCCGGCGCGCAGCTCCTCGGCGGCGGCCTGGGCGCGCTCGGCCGGCTCCCCCACGGCCGCGGCGACGGTCGCGGCGACGGCGCCTGACGGCAGCTCGAGGCGGAGGTCGATGCGACCGAGCGCGGGCGACTCGTAGGCGAGCGTCACCGACGGCGGCCGCCCCTCGGGCCCGCCGCCGGGGTCCTGCTCGGCGACGTGGATGCGCGCCTGGGTGCCGTCCGGCAGCGGCAGCGGCACGCCCGGCGCCGGGGGCGCCTGCGGCTGGGGCTCGGCGATCCGCAGCAGCAGCCGCTCGGGCGTGACCTCGTCGACGCGCAGCCGCAGCGTCTCGTTCGGGCGGACGTTCTCCGGCAGCGTCGCGCTCAGCACCAGGCCGGCGATCGAGATGCTCTGCCGGTCGACGACGCGCGCCGCGACGTGCTGGCCCGGGCGCAGCGTGACCTCGGGGAGGAACTGCCCCCGCATGAGGACCGCCTCGAACTGGACCGGCAACACGCCCCCAGCCTAGAGCGAGGACGTCCAGGAATGGCCCCTATGGGGTCCAGCGCTGGACGTTCTTCCGGCGCGCGGCGCGAGAACGTCCAAGGGTGGCCCCTATAGGGGCCGGTGGTGGACGTTCTCGTGCGTTCGTCCAGGCGCCTCAAGGGGTGCCCGGCGGGGCCGATGACCGGGGGCGATGGTCCGAGGTCTCTACATCGCGGCGAGCGGGATGCTCGCCGAGCTCACCCGCCAGCAGCAGATCGCCAACGACCTCGCGAACGCGTCGACGCCCGGCTACAAGGCCGACCGCTCGACGCAGCGGAGCTTCGCCGAGCTGCTGCTGGCCAACCAGCGGACCGGCCTACCGGTCGGCGGGCTCGGCCTCGGGGTCGAGATCGACTCCGTCGTGACCGACCTCCGCCCCGGCCCGATCCGCGACACCGGCGAGCCGCTCGACCTCGCGATCGTCGGCGAGGGCTGGTTCGGCGTGAACACGCCGCAGGGCGTCCGCTACACGCGCAACGGCCAGTTCACCGTCTCGCCGCAGGGCACGCTCGTGACCGCCGAGGGCTATGAGGTGCTGAGCCGCACCGGCGGGCCCGTCCGGGTGACCGCCGATGGCAACGTCGACGTCCGCGACGTGGGCGTCTTCGCCGTGCCGAACGCCACCAAGCTCGGCGACAACCTCTACGCCGGCGACGCCGCCGGCCAGGCGACCGGGCGCGTCCGCGCCGGGGCCCTGGAGGGCTCGGGCGTGAACCCGGCGCGCTCGATGGTCGACCTCATCGCCTCGTTCCGCACCTACGAGGCCGGCCAGCGCGTCATCCGCACGATCGACGACTCGCTCGAGCGCGCGGCCAACCGCGTCGGCGCGATCGGCTAGTCGCCGGGGCCGTGCGCGACGAGCCCTCCCCGCCGCGGCGGACCCGCCGCGGGCCGCTCGGTGCTCGCCTGCCTCGTGGGCACGCACGGCCTGGACGAACGTCCGGGTCCGCCCGCCTCAAGTCCCCTCCCTCCCCGTCGATCACCTGGGGCGACAACGACGACGAAGGGGCCACATCGGCTGGACCGCAGAGCGGAGGTCGGGGCCCCGTGTGTGAAGGAGACCGATGCTCGTAGGGCTGCATTCCGCCGCTACGGGGCTCATGGCCCAGCAGGAGCGGCTGGACGCGATCGCGAATGACATCGCGAACGTCTCGACGCCTGGCTACAAGCGCCTGCGCGTCGGCTTCCGCGATCTCGTCTACCAGCAGGCCGGCATGGGCGCCGGGCCCGGCGTCGTCACCGGCAGCGGCGCCGCCGCGCAGGTCATCGGTCGCAGCTTCCAGGCGGGCGCGCAGCTCGAGACCGGCCGCCCGCTCGACGTCGCCATCGAGGGCGACGGCTTCATCCGCGTCCGCCGCGCCGACGGGACGATCGCGCTCACGCGCGACGGCTCGCTCCAGGTGACCCCCGACGGGCGCCTGCGAACCTCCACCGGCGAGCTCCTCGACCCGCCGGTGCGCCTCCCCGCCGGCGCCTCCGAGGCCGACATCTCCATCGGCGCCGACGGCACCGTCCGCGTCGGCAACCAGGTCGCCGGGCGGATCACGCTCGTGCGCGTGACCGCGCCGGAGCGCCTCGCGGCGGCCGGCGACAACCTCTTCCTCCCCACCGCGGCGAGCGGCCAGCCCGTCGCCGCGGGCGACGCCCGGCTCCGCCAGGGCTTCCTCGAGCAGTCGAACGTCGACCTGTCCGAGGCCATGGTCGGGATGATCGAGGCCCAGCGCGGCTTCCAGCTCGCGAGCCGGGCCATCACCGTCCAGGACGAGGCCTGGGGCATCGCCAACGGGATCCGCCGCTGATGACGACGCCGCTTGCACACCTCGGCGCCGTGAAGGCCGGCGAGCTCCCCGCCGCGGCGGCCCCGCAGGCCGCCTCGGCAGCCTCGGCGGAGCGCGGCAAGGAGGCCGACGCCGCGCTCGAGCGGGCGACGCTCCAGTTCGAGCAGCTGCTGCTGAAGGAGCTGCTCCAGCCGGTCGCCGACGCCGCCGGCGAGGAGATCCCCGCCGTCTACCGCGAGATGCTCCCGGACGCGCTCGCCCAGGCCGTCGCCGACGCGGGCGGCGTCGGGCTCGCGGAGGAGCTGCAACGCGCGCTCGTGGAGGGCCGGCCGTGACGACGCTCACCGCCGACCACGCCCTCGGGGCGGCCGTGCTCCGCCACCTCGACGCGCAGATCGTCTCCGCGCGGCGGCTGCTCGACCTCGTGCTCCGCCAGGGCCAGGCGATCCGCGAGCGCGAGGTGGAGACCGTGCTCGCCTGCCTCGCCGAGATCAAGACCGAGATGGCGCGGCGCGAGCGCCTCGAGGCCGACCGCGCCGACATCATCGAGCGCGCCGCCCGGGCGCTGCGGATCACCCCCGACCGCGTCACGCTCGACGCCCTCGCCACCCTCCTTCCCCCCGCCGACGCGGACGCGGCACGCAGCCGCAGCGCCGAGCTGCGCGGCCTGCTCGCCGAGATCGCGCGCGAGCACGGCATCAACCGCGCGCTCATGCGCCAGGAGCTTGCCTTCCTCGACCACCTCGTGCGGCTGATCGGGCAGGAGCCCGCCACCGGCTACGCCCCCTCGAAGGGGGAGCCCGCGGCCGCCCACCGCGTACTTGACCTGGAGGCCTGACACCGAACCATGAACGTCTCGACCTTCTTCGGATTGCAGACAGCGCTGCGCGGGCTGCTGACCCAGCAGCGCGGGCTCGACGTCACCTCGCACAACATCGCGAACGCGAACACGCCCGGCTACTCGCGCCAGGAGGCGGTGATGAGCGCGTCGCTCGCGCACACCATCCCCGCCGGCGCGGTCGCCGGCGGCGGCCCGGCGCAGATCGGCACGGGCGTCGAGGTGCAGGCGTACCGCCGCATCCGCGACAGCTTCCTCGACATCCAGTACCGCACGCAGGCCACGCGCCTCGGGGGCTACTCGGCCTCGACGCGCTCGCTCGACCAGGTCGAGCTCGCGCTCGCCGAGCCGGGCGAGAACGGCATCTCGGCGCTGCTGCAGAAGTTCTGGAGCGGCTGGTCCGACCTCGCCAACGCGCCCGAGGACGACGCGGTCCGGCAGGGCCTGGTCGAGCACGCCCGCGCGCTCGCCCAGGCGTTCGCGACGCTCGACCAGCAGCTCGCCACGGTCGCCCAGCAGGCGGCCGACGAGTACTCGTCGATCGTCGGCGCCGGCGGGGAGGTGGAGCTCATCGCCGACGAGCTCGCGCAGCTCAACGGCTCGATCGCCTCCGCCGTCGCCGCCGGGGCGCAGCCGAACGACCTGCTCGACCGCCGCGACCTGCTGCTCGACAAGCTCGCCGAGCTCGGCTACGTCTCGACGACCGACAACGGCGACGGCACCGTGACGGTGCGCTTCGGCGACGCGGCCAACCCGCTCGTCGACGGCACGACGGTCGACTGGCCGCAGACGCTCACCGCCCCGGGCGGCAAGCTCGGCGCGCTGGCGACGCTGTCGGACCCGGTGAGCGGCACGATCGCGAGCTACCGCGCCGACCTCAACAACGCGGTCCGCCAGCTCGCCGACGCGGTCAACACCATCCACAGCGGCCCCGGCGGCCTCGACTTCTTCACCTACACGGCCGGCTCGGAGGCCTCGACGCTCGCCGTGAACGTCACGCCCGCCAGCGTCGTGGCCGGCTCGACCGGCGAGACCGGCGAGAACGACATCGCGCTGGCGATCGCCGCGCTGCGCGGCGGCGCCGCCGACCAGGCGTACGCGAGCCTCGTCAGCCGCATCGGCAACGACGTCCGCGAGGCGATCCGCCAGGAGCGGAACGCCCAGCTGCTCGTCGACGCGGTCAACGACCGCCGCGACAGCACCGCGGGCGTGTCGCTCGACGAGGAGATGGTGAACCTCGTCCGCTTCCAGCGCGGCTACCAGGCGTCCGCCCGCGCGATGTCGACGCTCGACGAGATGCTCGACCAGCTCATCAACCGGACCGGGCGGGTGGGTCTCTGATGAGCACGCGCATCACCCAGTCGATGGTCCAGCGGTCGCTGCTGGCCGACCTCAACTCGGTCGCCGACCGCCTCTCCCGCACCCGGATCAAGCTCTCCTCCGGCAAGGAGATCACCCGTCCCTCCGACGACCCGTTTGCGGTCAGCCGCGCGATCACGCTGCGCAGCTCGCTCGAGGAGACGCGCCAGTACCAGCGCAACGTCAACGAGGCGACAGCGTGGGCCGACACGACCGAGGTCGCGCTCGCGCGGATCACCGACGCGGTGCAGCGGGCCCGCGAGCTGCTCATCCAGGGCAGCAGCGACACGAACGGCCCGGAGGCCCGCGCGGCGATCGCCGCCGAGATCGAGACCCTCATCGACTTGATCAAGCAGGAGGCGAACACGACCTACGCCGGCCGCTACGTCTTCGCCGGCACCGCGACCGAGACCCGGCCGTACGACCTCGGCCCGTCGGACGCCTACAACGGCAACACCGACGCGGTCGTGCGCGAGATCGGCCCGGGCGTCGCGGTCAGGGTCAACGTCGTCGGCTCCGACCTGCTCGGCCAGGGCCAGGCGGCCGGCGACGACAAGCTCCTGCACGTCCTGCGCGACATCGTCGACCACCTGCGCGGCGGCACGCCCGCGGACGGCGAGGCCCTGCGCGGCACCGACCTGTCCCGGCTCGACGACTCGCTCGGCGAGCTCAACCGCCTCCGCGCCGTCATCGGCAGCACGACGAACCGGCTCGAGACCGCGCAGTCGCGCCTGCTCGAGATCGAGGAGGCCAACCGCAACCTGCTCTCCGAGACCGAGGACGCCGACATGGCCAAGACGCTCATCGACTTCTCGATGCAGCAGGCCGTCTACCAGTCGGCGCTGCAGGCCGGAGCGAACATCGTCCAAGCCTCGCTCCTCGACTTCCTGAGGTAGCGGGGCGCGAAAGGAGGGTCAGATGAATCGAATCGTCGAGAGCTCGCGCTTCGGGACCCTCGAGATCGCCGACGAGGCGGTGCTCGAGTTCCCGGACGGGCTCATCGGCCTGCGCGGGCGGTACTTCACGCTGCTCGCCCGGGAGGAGGGTGATCCCTTCTACTGGCTGCACTCGCTCGACGACGGATCGCTCGCGATCCCGGTGACGAACCCCTTCCGGTTCTTCCCGGGCTTCGAGCTCGAGCTGTCCGACGCCGAGGCCGACCGCATCGGCATCCACGACCCCGCGGAGGCGGACGTCTTCGTCACCGTCCGCGCGGGCGCGGAGTTGGGGGACTTCAGCGCGAACCTGCTCGCGCCGATCCTCATCGCGAAGGGCCGCGGTTGGCAGGTCATCAACGAGGTCCCGGGGATGCCGGTGCGCGCGCCGCTGTTCGCCGACCTCGTGGAGCAGGCCGCCTGAGGCGCTTCCCCCCACCGTCCCGATTCCAAGGAGGAGTCCCCCATGCTGATCGTCACGCGTCGCCCAGGTGAGCGGATCATGCTCGGCCCCGACATCACCGTCGAGGTGATGGAGGTCGCCGGCAACAGCGTCCGCATCGGCATCGACGCACCCCGCTCCCTCCCGGTCTACCGCGAGGAGCTGTGGACGCAGATCAAGCAGGAGAACGAGGCGGCCGCCGGCGCCAAGGCGGACGAGCTGCCGAAGCCGAAGCCGGAACCCGTCTAGCCGTCGACAGGGAACCCGCAAGGCCGCGCATCCCGTGTCGTGACTGAGTAACCAAGGAGAGGTACGCACCCGATGGCTCTGAGGATCAACAACAACGTCGAGGCGTTCAACGCCCACCGGCAGCTCGTCGGCACGAGCGACAAGCTCCAGAAGTCGATGGAGCGCCTGTCGTCCGGCTACCGGATCAACCGTGCTGCCGATGACGCGGCCGGCCTTGCGATCAGCGAGCGGCTCCGGGCCCAGGTCAGGGGCCTCAGCCAGGCGCAGCGGAACGCGCAGGACGCCGTCTCGCTCGTCCAGACGGCCGAGGGCTCGCTGCAGGAGGTCCACGCGATGCTCCAGCGCATCCGCGAGCTCGCCGTCCAGTACAAGAACGGCACGCTCTCGTCGACCGACAAGCTGGCCATCCAGTCCGAGGTCAACCATCTCGCCAGCGAGATCGAGCGCATCGGGAACAGCTCCGAGTTCAACGGCATCAAGGTGCTGAACTCGGTCGGCACCGTCACCTTCCAGGTCGGCGCCAACGACGGCGAGGTCATCACGGTCACGACCATCAGCCTCGGCTCGTCGATCCCGGCCGCGACGTTCTCGCTCGCCGCGGGCAACGCGATCCAGCAGATCGACGCCGCGATCGCCGCGATCTCGAACCAGCGGGCTCAGTTCGGCGCCGTGCAGAACCGGCTCGAGCACACGCTCAACAACCTGGCCACGTACCAGGAGAACCTCATGGCGTCCGAGAGCCGGATCCGCGACGTCGACATGGCCGCGGAGATGGTCGAGTTCACGAAGTACCAGATCCTGCAGCAGGCGGGCACGGCGATGCTCGCCCAGGCGAACCAGTCGCCGCAGGCGGTCCTCTCGCTGCTGCGGGGCTGACGTAGCAGTCGCTTCACGAGAACGTCCCGCGTTGGCCCCTCTGGGGTACAGCGCGGGACGTTCTTCGTTCTGCCGTAAGCTCACGGCCGTGAGCACGCCGGTCGCGTTCGCCGTCCCCCTCGCCGCGTTCGCCGTCGCGACGGCGATCGCCGAGCTCGCGGGCGCCGCCAACCTCGGCACCGCGCTCGGCGTCGGGCAGATCGCCTTCGCGCTCGCGCTCGTCTACGTGCTGCTGCGCGGCTGACCGCCGAGCTCGGCCTCGGCCTCGGCGAGGTCCTCCGGCGTGTTGACGCTGCGCACGAGCGCCGGCGGGAGCGCCACGCGCGCGGGGTCGAGCGCCTCGACCGTCGCGGTGAGCGGCTCGCCGTCGGCCGCCGCATGGAACGTCTCGAGCGCCGCGGGCGCGTAGACGCCGAAGACCGGCTGGAGGATCCCGTCGGCGACCGCGACCGCCGCCGGGGAGCTCCCCTGCGCCGCGGCGGCGAGCAGCGAGCGGCAGGCGTCGGGCGTGATGAACGGCATGTCGGCCGCGCAGACGAGCACCGGCGCGCCGGCGCGCTCGAGCGCGTGGACGATCCCGGCGCGCGGGTGGCGCGGCTCGTCCGGCTCGTCCCAGCGCTCGACCTCGTCGGGCAGCTCCGGCAGCTCGGTGCCGGCCTTGCAGACGACCACGACGGGCGCGCAGACCTCCGCGACGACGGCGAGCGGCCACGACAGCAGCGGCCGCCCGGCGAGCTCGGCGGCGGCCTTCCCGCGGCCGTCGCGGCCCAGCCGGCGGCCCGCACCTCCGGCGAGGATCGCGCCCATCACGGCCCCAAGTATGCTCCCCGGCGTGGCGGTCGGGACGTTCATCTCGGTGGGCCGCTCCCTCGAGACCGCGATCCAGCGCGTCGAGCAGGCGGAGCGCCTCGGCTACGAGTCGGTCTTCGTCACCCACATCGCCGGGCGGGACTCGCTCTCGGTGCTCGCCGCCTACGCCACCCGCTCGGAGCGCGTCAAGCTCGGCACCGGCGTGCTGCCGATCTACTCCCGCACGCCGGTCGCGACCGCCCAGGCCGCCGCGACGATCGACGAGCTGTCCGGCGGGCGGCTCGTGCTCGGGCTCGGCGTCTCCCACCAGGTGACGGTCGAGAACTGGTACGGGCAGCGGATCGAGAAGCCGGTCCGCGACATGCGCGAGTACGTCGGCGCGGTGCGGGCGATGTTGCGCGGCGAGGACCCGCCGCCGGCCGAGCGCTTCCCGACCAGGTTCCGCTTCATGGGCTTCGAGCCGCGGCCCGACCTGCCGATCTACATCGCCGCGCTCTCGCCGCGGATGCTCCGGCTCGCGGGCGAGATCGCCGACGGGGTCGTCCTCTGGCTCTGCACGCCCGCGTACATCCGCGACGTCGTCCTCCCGGAGGTGACGCGCGGGCGCGAGCGCGCCGGCAAGGACCTCGAGGGCTTCGACATCGTCGCCGCGGTGCCGGCGGCGGTCACCTCCGAGCCGGCGGAGGCGCGCGAGAAGCTCCGCGCCGACCTCGTCCCCTACTTCAACCTCCCCTTCTACCGCGCGATGATCGAGCGCTCGGGCTTCCCCGAGGAGGTCGAGGCCGCCCAGGCGTCCGACCGCTTCATCGACGCGCTCGCGGCGATCGGCGACCCCGAGACCGTCGTCGCCCAGGTGCGGCGCTACCTCGACGCCGGCGCCACCTCGCCGTGCGTCGGCGCGATCCCGCGCACCGACTTCGCCGTCACGCTCGAGGCGGCGGCGCAGCTCACGGCGGCGGCGTAGGGCGGGCGGCCCGGCGGCGGCGTAGGGCGGGCGGCCCGGCGGCGCCGGGCGGGCCCCGGCCTGGCGGCGGGCGCCGAATGAGCACTTACGGGTGCAGCACTTACGGGTGCGATCGCGCCCGGATCCGCTCACTCGCGCCGTCATGCGGCCGGCGAGGGCGAGGGAGTGAGCACCAGGGGTGCGACAGCGGCTGGATCGCGTCAGTCGCTCCCGGGGGCGCGGGGAGCCTCCCCCATGCGTTTCTGACTCCTCAACGCCCGCCCCGGGCACCGGGGTCACTTCCGCATGACTGCCGTGCGTTTCTGACCGCAGTCCGCTCCGGACGGGTCGAGGAGTCAGAAGTGCAGGTCGGTCCGGGCGGCGTGAGCCGGCCGGAGCCATCGCTGCCGGCCGCCCGAGTGAGCGGACCCGGACGCTGTGACACCCGTCAGTGCTCCGTCGGCCCAGCGGGCAGGCCGGAAGAGGGGCGGGGGAGCGGATTCGGGGCCTAGCACCCCTGAGTGCTCACTCGCCGGTCCGAGCGGAGCGGGCCGGCCCGCCGGAGCCCGGGCGAAGGCCCCTACCGCTCCGGCATCACGCCGAGCCCGTCCACCCGCCAGCCGGCGCGCTCGCGGACGAGCACGAGCACGTCGCGGGCAGGGGCCTGCCGCTCGGCGCGCGTCACCACGCGGACGCTCGCCCGCGCGCGGCCCTGGAGCGCGATCCCCTCGATCTCGATCCGCGGGGAGCGCACCCCGCGCGCCGCGCGGCGGAGCTGCGCCGGGCAGCGGCGCCCGCCGAGGCGGTCGCGCAGCGCGCGGCTGAAGTGACGCGCGCAGATGGCGCGGAAGTCCCGGCGCTGCAGCGCCCGCTCGAGCCCCTGCACGGCATCCCCGATGCGCCTCGCGTCCCGGACGGCCTGGCGCCCGGATTCGTCGTCGCCCCCGCAGGCGGCGACCGCGAGCGCGATGCCCACCGCCACGATGCCCCACAGCGCCCGCATTGGGGGGTGGAGCATAATGACGGCATGGAGGGATCCGCACCCGATTCGCTCGACACGGCGGCGAGCTGGCTGCGGTGCTACCGCTGCTGGTCGCGGAACCTCGAGGTCCAGGTCCACTACGAGGGCGTCCTGAAGGTGGACCCGGACACGGCCGAGGCGATCGACCCCGTCGACGAGGTCCAGGAGGCGGTCATCCAGTGCCTCGACTGCCTCCACGACCAGCCGCACCTCAGCCTCGTCATGTACGAGGAGGACGGCCGCCGGGTCAGCCGCATCGAGGCCGTCGAGGACCGCTGGGAGCGGATGGTGGCAGGGACGCCGTGGGTCGCCTCCTGCACCGTCCGCGTCGACGCCGACCAGGTCGAGACCTGCTCGGGGCCGGAGGCCGCCGAGTCGCTCGCCTACGCCGCCTTCGGCGACTACGGCACGCGCGAGTTCTTCACCCACGTGCGCTTCCACAAGCACGAGGGCGACGACATCATCGTCCACCTGCTCGTCGAGCTGTACGCGCGCTCGCACGAGGAGGCGACCGAGGTGCTCGAGGAGGCCGCGCGCGGCGCGCTGTCGATCACGTCGCTGGCGGAGGAGTCACGGCCGCCTGCGAGCATCGACGGCGGCGAGCACTAGCCGCTAGCCGAGCAGGCCGCGGCGCATGGCGACCGCCACGGCGGCCGCCCGGTCGGTCACGCCGAGCTTCTCGAACAGCTTGCGGACGTGGGTCTTCACCGTGTGCGGGCTCAGGACGAGCCGCTCGGCGATCTGCGGCGCCGACAGGCCGGCGGCGACGAGCCGCAGCACCTCGCGCTCGCGCTCGGTGAGCAGCGGGCTGTCCGCGCCGCGCAGGCGCGGGCTCAGCACCTGCTCCCCCCGCACGACCGCCTCGAGCGCCGCGCCGAGCTCGTCGGCGGTCGCCTGCTTGTCGAGCACGCCGGAGGCCCCGGCCGCGAGCGCGTCGGCGGCGAGCTCGGGCGTCGCGAGCCCGGAGAGGAAGACGACGCGCGTGGGGACGCCGGCGTCGAGCAGCCGCCGCAGGACCTCGCTGCCGCCGAGGCCGGGCATCTGGACGTCGAGCAGGGCGACGTCGGGCCGCAGGCGGAGCAGGTCCTCGAGCGCCTGGCGGCCGTCGGCGGCCTCCCCCACGAGCTCGATCCCGCGCAAAGCCCGCAGCGCGCCCGCCACCGCCTCCCGGTAGAGCGGGTGGTCGTCGGCGACGTAGGTGCGCACCCGCGGCATCGTCGGGGTTTCTATCAGGACGTCGCCTTGGCGACCGCGTCGAGCACCCGCTGCGGCTCGAACGGCTTGACGACGAAGTCCTTCGCCCCGGCCTTGATCGCCTCGAGCACCTTCGACTCCTGCCCGAGGGCCGAGCACATGATCACGCGCGCGGACGGGTCGAGCGCGAGGATCTCGGTGAGGGCGGTGAGCCCGTCCTTCTCCGGCATCGTGATGTCGAGCGTCGTGACCTCCGGGGCCAGCTCCTTGAAGCGCTCGACCGCCTCGACGCCGTTCGACGCCTCGCCGACGACCTCGTGGCCGCCCTGCGTGAGCGCGTCGCTCACGAGCTTGCGCATGAACGCGGCGTCGTCGACCACCAGCACCCGTGCCATTCGTCCTCTTACCTCCGTGTCTCTCGTCGTTCTCTAGGGGTCGAGCGATTCGATGCGGACGGCCCAGTCGCCGTCGTCGACGCGCAGCAGCGTCCCGGTCGCGAAGCGCCGGCCGTTGACGTAGAGATCCACCGGGTCCTCGGCGTCGCGGTCGAGCTCGACGACCTCGCCGGGCCGGATCCCGACCGCCCGCGCCATCGGCATCCGCGTCCGCCCGATCTCCGCCCAGACGCGCAGCTTCACGTCGCGTAGCGCGGCGGCGGGGACGGTCGCGTCGGCGGCGCCGCGCGCCCGGTCGGCGGCGCGCGCGTGCTCGGCGTGCTCCTCCAGCGCCTGGCCCATGCGGACGAGGAACGAGCGCGGCACGACCTGGACGAGCCGCGCGGGATGCCCGCAGACGGTGAACGAGGAGCTCACCACCATCGCGCTCGCCGGCGGGTTGCCGAGCGCGTCGTCGAGCGAGGCGACGACGCGCGTGTTCGGCGGGTCGATGTCGACCTCCTGGCCGAGCAGCCCGGCCATCGTGGCGGCCGCCGTGGCCATCATCTGGTTCATCGCCTCGCCGATGGCGGACATCTCGAGCTCGTCGAGCTCGTCGCCGCCGTCCTCCGGCGCCGGCCGGCCCATCATCGCCGCCGCGAGCGCGCGGGCGCCCGCGACCGGCAGGCCGAAGATGTTGCCGCCCGTGCTCGCGCCGATATAGCCGACGTCGGAGAGCACCGCCGGGACGGGGACCATCGCGAACGGGTTGGTCTGCTCGGGCACCGGGGCGACGGCGCCGAGCTCGGCCTGGTCGCCGCAGTGGGTCTTCAGCAGACGCTCGACCGCCGCGGCGGTGCGGCGGCCGGTCTCCAGCAGCGCGCGGTCAAGCATGGGTGCCTCCCAGGGGCCGGCCGAGGACCTGGATCGCCCGGCGGCGGCCCGACCGCCCCGGCCGGGCCCGGTGGACGGGCACGTCCCCGGCGTAGACGGTGATGCTCTCCGAGCTCGACGGCAGGCGGACGATGTCGCCCACCTTCAGCGCGAGCACCTGCTCGGCGGGGAGCTCGACGGCGGCGACCTCCGCGCGCAGCTCGATCTCCGCCTCCCCGATCGCGGCCTGGACCTGGCGCGCCGCGAGCGGGTCGCTGTAGTCGGCCCCGTCGGGCAGCGCGGCCGGGAGCTCGTCCTCGATCGGCTCGATCGCGCGGTACGGCAGCAGGATCGAGATGAGGAACGACGTGCTGCCCAGCCGCGCCTCGATCGTGAGCTGCCAGGTCGGCTCGCTCAGCGGCGCGAGCTGGACCCCGGTCGGCTCGGGATCGAAGTCGTCGAGCACGAGCTCGACGCCCGCCAGGTCCTCCCAGACGATCGTGAGCTGCTCGAGCAGACGGCGCAGGAGCTGCTTGGCGAGCGCGACGTCGATGTCGGTCATCCGCCGGTCGGGCGGGAGCGGCTCGACGTCGCCGCCGAGCTGGCGCTCGATGAGCGCGAGCAGGAACGGCCGGTCGACGGCGATGAGGAGCTGCCCGCCGTGCGGCTCCATCCGCGCGACGGCGACCGAGGAGCCGGGCGGCACCTCCGCGATCGCGCTCGTCCAGGTGAGCTGCTTGTGGCCGATGACCTCGAGGTCGAGCGGCGTGCGCAGCTCCGACGACAGGCGCGAGCCGGCCGTGCGGCAGAACGTCTCGTGCGCCCGCCGGAGCTGGCGCTCCTGGTCCTTCGTGAACTTGCTCGGGCGCGTGAAGTCGATCGTGTGGACGCGCACGCCCTTCTCGGCCCGTGCGCGCGCCGACGCGCCGGCCTCCGGCAGGCGGCCGTCGTCGGCGGCGGCGAACAGCGCCGCGATCTGGTCCTCGCTGAGGACGTCGCTCATCGCCTCACCTCCATCGCCAGCGGCCGGGCGCCGAGCAGCGGCTCGTCGCGCCCGCCGGCCTCCTTGACGGTCACCAACCCCTCCCCCACGTGCACGCGCACGGTCCGCCCGGTGCCGCCGCCGGTGGCGGCGGCGCGCAGGCGCACGCCGGCGGCCTCGAGCGCGGCGCGCGTCGCCGCCTCGTTGCGGGCGCCGATGTCGAGGGCGCCCTTGCCGAACGAGAACATCTGCGCCCCGCCGACGATCGCCGCCTCGATCCGGTGGCGCGCCGCGCCGAGCGCGCAGACGCCCTCGAGCAGCGCCGGAACGGCGAGGTCGGCGAACTTGCCCGGCGTCGCGACGTCCGGCGACGGGGCGGCGGGCAGGACGACGTGCGCGAGCCCCGCGACCGCGGCCTTGCGGTCGAGCATCGCGAGCCCGATGCACGACCCCAGCCCGATCGAGACGAGGACGTCGCCCGGATCCGCCGAGGTGGCCAGCTCACCCATCCGCACCATGACCTCCGTCCCGCTCATGCACCCACGCCGAGGCGGTCGAGCAGCTCCGCCACCCCGCCCTCGCTGGGGATGAGGAGGAACGAGAGCGCGCACTCCTCCCCGTCGGTCGCGAGCTCGGAGTCGAGCAGGAGCGCGATGTCCCTCGTCTCGTCGACGCCGATCACCGCCGAGGACAGCACCGCGCCGAGCATGTCGGCGACGGTCTGCGGCGGCCGGGGCTCGATCGCGAGCCCCGTCATCGTGCCGAGCGCGCTGATGTAGTTCGTGCCGAGCACGTTGCCGATCTCGCCGAGCGCGGAGACGCCGAGCTCGGTCCCGGGCTCGACCCCGAGCAGCCGGCAGAGCGTCGCCGCGGCGTCGGGCTGGAAGAGCAGCAGCACGACGGCGTCGAGGTCGCCGCAGACCGGCACGAGCACGGCGGTCACCGGCGTCTCGGGCGAGCCGATCGCCTCGGCGGCCTCGCCGATCGGGAGCGCGAACGCCGTCGGCGCCGAGACGTCGATCGGGCGCCCGACCATCTGCGAGAGCGCCGTCGCCGAGTTCCCCGAGCCGATGTTCGCCAGCTCCCTGAGGGCGTCGAGCTGCACCTCGGTGTACTGGGTCTTCACCTTCTCCTCCTCCCCACGTCAGACGGTCTCGGCGACGGGCTGGGCGGAGGGGGCGCCCAGGGCGTCGCAGTCCACGATGAGGGCGATCGAGCCGTCGGCGAGCACCGCGCCGCCCGAGACCGCGGCCGCGCCCGCCATCTCCGGCGGCAGCGGCCGCGTGACGAGCTCGCGCTGGCCGACGAGCTGCCCGACGGCGAGCGCGAGCCTGCGCTCGCCGCTGCGGACGATGACCGCGCGGCTCGCGGACTCGTCCGGCTCGTGCCCGAGCGCGGCCGAGGCGTCGAGCAGCGGCAGCACGCCGTCGCGCAGCGCGAGCACCCGGCGCCCGGCGACCGAGCGGACCGGGTGGTCCTCGAGCGCGAGCGTGCGCTCGACGCGGTCGAGCGGGATCGCGTACGGCAGGCCGCCCGCCTCGACGAGCAGGGCCGACATGATCGCGAGCGTGAGCGGCAGGCGGATCTCGGCCGTCGTGCCGCGCCCCTTCTCCGACTCGACATGCACCTCGCCGCCGAGCTGGCGGATCGTCTCGCGCACGGCGTCCATGCCGACGCCGCGCCCGGAGATGTCGCTCGTCTGCTCGGCGGTGGAGAAGCCCGGGGTGAAGAGCAGCTCGACCGCGCGCTGGGCGTTCACGCTCTCGACGGCCTCCGGCGGGATGAGCCCGCGCTCGGCGGCCTTGCGCGCGACCTGCTCGGGGTCGATGCCGCGCCCGTCGTCGGTGACGGAGATGACGACCTTGCCGCCGGCGTGGCGGGCGGCGATCTCGAGCACACCGGTCTCGGGCTTGCCCGCGGCGAGGCGCTCCTCGGGCGTCTCCAGCCCGTGGTCGAGCGCGTTGCGGACGAGGTGGACGAGCGGGTCGCCGAGCGCGTCGACGACCGTGCGGTCGAGCTCGGTCTCCTGGCCGGTGAGGCGGAGCTCGACCTGCTTGCCGAGCTTGTTCTGGAGGTCGCGCACCAGGCGCGGGAAGCGCAGGAACACGGCCTCGACCGGGACCATCCGCACCTGCATGACCATCGCCTGCAGGGCCTGGGAGGTGCGGGTGAGGTCGGCCATCGCCTGCTGGAGGTGCGGGACGTCGGCGGCGAGCGCCTCCAGGCGGGTGCGGTGGACGACGAGCTCCGCCATGTAGTGCATGAGCTGGTCGAGGCGCTCGGCGTCGACGCGGACGGTGCTCTGCGCGCGCCGCTGCCGCTGCCCGCCGGCGGCGACGGCGGCGGGCCGAGCCTGGGCGGGCTGCGCCCGCTCGGCGGCGGGCGCCGCGCCCTCGACCTCGACCGACTCGGCGAGGCGGACCTCCTCGGCGCGCGCCTCGGCGACGTCGCTGACCTCGCCGACGGTGGCGGCGACGGCGTCCTCGGGGTGCTCGGTCGCCAGCCAGATCCGCACCTCGCGCCCGCCGAAGTCGGCGAGGTGGTCCTCGCCGGGCAGCGTCCAGAGCACCTCGCCGTGCTCGCCGGCGGCCTGGGTGGCCTGGAGCGCGCGCACGCCCGGCATGAGCGCGTCGTCGGCGAGCCGGACGTGGACGCAGAGCACGCGGCGGCCCGCGGCGAGCTGCGCGAGCTCGCCCGGCTCGGGCTCGCGGTCGGCCTCCGGCTCTGCCTGTGGCGCGCGGGTGAGCGAGCGCAGGCGCTCGACGAGCGGCTCGTGGTCGAGCCGCTCCTGGCCGCTCTCGGCGACCGCCTCGACGCAGCCCTCGAGCGCGTCGAGGCAGGCGAGCAGCACGTCCATCGCCTCCTGCTCGACCCCGCCGCGGCGCCGGCGGAAGATCTCGAAGACGTCCTCCATCTCGTGGGTGAGCGCCGCCATCGAGCTGAAGCCCATCGTCGCGCTCATCCCCTTGAGCGAGTGCGCGATCCGGAAGATCTCGTCGAGCGTCTCGCGGTCGTCCGGCTCGGCCTCGAGCCGCACGAGCGCCAGGTTGAGCTCCTGGAGGTGCTCGCGCGCCTCCGCGAGGAACATGGGCAGGTACTCGTTCAGGTCCATCGGGTCTTGCGGTAGATGAACGGGTGGGCGGGCTCGAGCCCGTTGCCCTCGGGGTCGCGGACGCGCTCGGTGGCGCCGACGACGAGGTAGCCGCCGGGGCGCAGGCACGCCGCGAGGCGGCGGTGGAGCTCGGCGGTCACCTCCTCGGTGAAGTAGATGACGGTGTTGCGGCAGAGCACGAGGTCGTAGGCCGCGCGCCGGAAGCGCATCCGCAGCAGGTCGCCGACGTCGAAGCGGACGACGCGGCGCAGCTCCTCCTTCGCGACCCAGCCCCCGTCCGGCGCGGGGTCGAACCAGCGCCGCAGCTTCGCCTCCGGCGCGCTGCGCGCGTCCTCGGCGCTGAAGCGCCCCTCGCGGGCGCGGGCGACCATCCGCCGGTCGATGTCGGTGCCCTCGATCTCGATCCGCGCCTGCGGGGCGACCTCGAGGCAGACGGCGGCGAGCGTGTAGGCCTCCGCGCCATAGGAGCAGCCGGCGCTCCAGGCGCGGACGCGGCCCTCGGCGGCGAGCTCGGGGACGATCTCGCGCGCGAGCAGCTCCCACTGGTCGGGGTGGCGCCAGAGCTGCGAGACGTTGATCGTCACGCGGTCGAGGAAGGCGTCGGCCTCGGCGGGGTCGCGCCGCAGCAGCTCGAGGTAGCTCGCCAGGTCGGCGGCGCCGCGCCGCTCGGCGAACGTCCGGATGCGGCGCTCCATCTGGTTGCGCTTGTACTGGAGCAGGTCGATGCCGCAGAGGCGGCGGACGCCGTCGCAGAAGGCGACGTACTCGTCGCGCAGGCCGAGCTCGGGGGCGGCGTGCGTCGTCATCGCGCGACCCCCGCGGCGGCCGCGGCCGGCGCGGCCGGCGCGCCCGCCTCGGCGGCGATCGCCGCCGGCAGCTCGTGCAGCGGCAGCTCGGCGTCGGCGAGCCCCGCCTCGGCGACGGCCCGCGGCATCCCGTGGATCGTGGCGGTCGAGGCGTGCTCGACGAGCACGCGCCCGCCGGCGCGGCGGACCGCCTTGGCCCCCTCGAGCCCGTCCGCCCCCATGCCCGTCAGCACGACGAGCAGCGTCCGCTCGCCGAAGCAGGCCGCGGCGTCGGCGATCGTGAGGTCGGCGCGCGGGCGCAGGCCCCCGACGGGCGGCTCGTCCCCGAGGCGGGCGACCCCGTCGGCGGTGATGTGGAGGTGGCGTCCGCCGGGCGCGATCAGCGCGCGCCCGGGGCTGACCTCGTCGCCGTCGGCGGCCTCGCGGACGTCGAGGGCGCAGGTGCGGTCGAGCCGCTGGGCGAGCGAGCCGGTGAAGCCGGGCGGCATGTGCTGGACGACGAGCGTCCCCGCCCCCAGCGGCGAGGGCAGCTCGGGCAGCAGGCGGGCGAGCGCGCGCGGCCCGCCGGTGGAGCAGGCGATGACGACGGCGCGCCCGTCGCCGCTCGCGCGCGGCGCGACCGGCTGCCCGGCCGCGACGGGGGCGGGCACCGCCTCGAGCGTGCGCGGGCCGGCCTCGCCGGCGAGGCGGACCTTGCGCTCCAGCTCGGCCGCGAAGTCGGAGAGCCCCTCGGGCCCGGACGGCTTGGAGACGAGCTCGAACGCGCCCTCGGCGAGCACGTCGACGGCGCGCGTGCCGTCGGCCGGGGAGAAGGCCGAGACGACGACGACCGCGGGCGCCGCGGCGTCGTCGCGGAGCGCGCGCAGCACGCCGATGCCGTCGCGCCCGGGCATCGCGAGGTCGAGGCACAGCACCTCCGGCCGCAGGCGGCGGCAGCAGTCGAGCGCCTCGTCGCCGTCGCGCGCGACGGCGACGACCTCGATCCCGGCCTTCTCGAGCGCGGCGCGCAGGATGCCGCGCATGAAGGCGGAGTCGTCGGCGACGACGACGCGGATGGTCGCCGGCCGCTCCACGGCTACACGGAGGCCGTCGCCGCGGCCTGGACGTCGCCGAAGATCCCGTCGGCGCTCAGGACGACGACGAGCCGGTCGCCGACCTGGACGACGCCCTCGACGATCTCGGCGCCGGCCGCGGGGGCCTCGTCGAGCTGGTCGGGCTCGATCGTGAGCACCTCGGCGACGTCGTCGACGATCACCCCGGCGATGCCGGACTCGCGCTCGACGACGACGATCTTCGACGCCTCGCCCGCGTTGCTCGCGACGCCGAGCCGGGTGGCGAGGTCGCAGACCGGGATGATCTTGCCGCGCAGGCTGATGACGCCGCGGATCCACGGCGCCTTCGAGGCGACCGAGCGCGGCTCGGTGTAGTGGATGATCTCCTGCACCTCGCCGATCGGCAGCGCGTACTCCTCGGCGCCGAGGCTGAACACGACGAGCTGTTGGGAACGGTCGGGGGCCATGGATCTCCGCAGGGGTGCTGGACTCTCGGCCCCTGAATCGGCCGCCGGGCGCGGTTCTTGAGTGCCGCTCAGCCGTCTGCGCGGGCGCCCTCCCACCCCTCCAGGCGGAGCAGGAAGCGCTTGCGCTCGATGCCGCCCGTGTAGCCGCCGAGCGCGCCGCCGGTGCGGACGACGCGGTGGCAGGGGACGACGATCGGGATGCGGTTGGAGCCGAGCGCGTTGCCGGCGGCCCGCACCGCCCGCGGGCTGCCCGCGGCCTCGGCGATCGCGCGGTACGTCCGCACCTCCCCCGCCGGGATCCGCGCGGTCGCGCGCAGGACCTTCGCCGCGAACCCCTGCGCGAGCGACCAGTCGATGCGCAGCTCGAAGCTGCGGCGGCGGCCGGAGAAGTACTCGTCGAGCTGGCGGCGGACGTCGTCGAGGCGCGCAGGCGCCTCGAGCACGCGCGGGGAGACGCGCCGGGCGAGCTCCTCCAGCACGGCGTCGGGGTCGCGCTCGGGGTAGGCGATCCGCACCAGCCCGCGCTCGGTCGCCGCGACGGTGAGCTCGCCGAGCGGGGAGTCCACGCGCGCGTAGGCGACGTCGAGCAGCCCGGCCCGCTCGGCCGCGGCGACGAGGCGGCGCGCCGCCTCGGCCGGGTCGCCGCCGGGCCCGCGGCGCAGCTGCCGCTCGAGCTCGTTGGTGTGGTCGTTCACGCCGTCACCTCCGCCCTCAGCTTCTTCAGCCCCTCGTGAACGCTCCGCCGCGCGGCCTCCTCCGAGCAACCGAGCAGCTCCGCGATCTCGCGGTAGCTGAGGTCGGCGACGAAGCGGTGGGCGACCGCGGCGCGCTGCTTGGGCGGCAGCGCCCGCACCCGCGTCCACAGCCCGCTCGCGCCGGGCTCGGCCGGCGCGTCCGCCGCCCCCTCGGGCACGTCCTCGACCGGGACGGGCCGCCGCCGGCGCGCGCGGTGGGCGTCGAGCGCCTTGCGGTGGGCGATCGTCAGCAGCCAGCCGCGGAGGTTGTCGCCGTGGCGGAGCCGCGGGTAGGCCCGCAGCGCCGCGAGGAACGTCTCCTGGAAGCAGTCGTCGGCGTCGGGCCCGGCGACCGCGCGCAGGAACCGGTACACGTCCTCGTGGTAGGCGTCGAGGATCGCCTGGAAGGGCGGGAGGCTCACGTCGCCGACACCAACGCCCCGCGGGCGCTCCCCGTGAGATCGGCGGTCACGTCCGCAGACGTTGCCAGACACGAGAACGTCCCGCAGTAGCCCCTATAGGGGCCAGCGCGGGACGTTCTCGCTGATGGGCGCGCCGGCGGGCGGGCGCCCGCCGGCGGACGAACCGCTACTCGGCGCCGTTCTCGCCCTCGAGCGGCTGGCCCGGGTTCTTGCGCGGGACGAGCACCGAGCGCTTGAACTCGGCGACGAGCGTGCCGTCCTGCTTGTACACGCGCGTGTGAACCTTGACCACGCCCCGGTCGGGCTTGGAGCGCGAGGGCCGGACCTCGAGCACCTCCGACTCGGCGTAGATCGTGTCGCCGTGGAAGACCGGGTTGGGGTGGCGCAGCTCCTCGGTGGCGAGGTTGGCGATCGCCTTGCCCGAGACGTCGGACACCGACATGCCGAGGGCGAGCGAGTAGACGAGCGGCCCGACGACGACGTTGCGGCCCTGCTGCGACTGCGACGCGTACACGTCGTTGATGTGCAGCGGGTGGTGGTTCATCGTCAGCAGGCAGAAGAGGTGGTCGTCCGCCTCGGTGATGGTCTTCGCGGGCCAGTGCTTGTAGACGGCGCCGACCTGGAACTCCTCGAGGTAGCGCCCGTACTTGTGGGCGCCGCTGGCCTCGCGGGCTGCCTGATCGGTCTCGAGCGGCGGGTTCGTGGCGGTATCGGTCATTGACTCTCCTGGAAGAAAAGGGGGCGATTGATTCGCGAGTCAATACGATACGCGCCCATGCGACACCCCCGTGACTTCTTCAAGCCGCTCGCGGTCGGCGCCCCCGAGCCGCTGCGCGAGATCCCCTTCCCGCCCTCGCGGATGATCCACTTCCTCGACTTCTCGAACGAGAAGATGGTCGCGAAGGCGCCCGAGATCGCGAAGAAGACCGACATCCTCCTCGGCAACCTCGAGGACGCGGTGCCCGTCGACCGCAAGGAGGCCGCGCGCGAGGGCCTCATCCGCGTCGCCCGTGAGATGGACCTCGGCGACACCCAGCTCTGGACGCGCGTGAACGCGCTCGACTCGCCGTGGGTGCTCGACGACTTCCTCCGGCTGGTCCCCGAGATCGGCGACCGCCTCGACGTCATCATGATCCCGAAGGTCGAGGGCGCCTGGGACATCCACTACGTCGACCGCCTGCTCGCCCAGCTCGAGGCGAAGGCGGGGCTGGAGCGGCCGATCCTCATCCACGCGATCCTCGAGACCGCGACCGGCGTCGCGAACGTCGAGGAGATCGCCCACGCGAGCCCGCGCATGCAGGGCATGAGCTTCGGCCCGGCCGACCTCGCCGCCTTCCGGCGGATGAAGACGACGCGCGTCGGCGGCGGGCATCCGGGCTACCGCGTCATCGAGGACCCGGATCCGGAGAACCCCCAGGCGCCGCGGGCGAGCGCGCAGCAGGACCCGTGGCACTACTCGATCGCGCGCATGGTCGACGCGTGCACGTCGGCGGGCATCCTCCCCTTCTACGGCCCGTACGGCGACATCAAGGACGTCGAGGGGTGCGAGACGCAGTTCCGGGCGGCGTTCCTGCTCGGCTGCGTGGGGGCGTGGTCGCTGCACCCGGTCCAGATCGACATCGCCAAGCGGGTGTTCTCGCCGGACCCGGAGGAGGTCGCCTTCGCGAAGAAGGTCATCGAGGCGATCCCCGACGGCCGCGGCGTCCACATGATCGACGGGAAGATGCAGGACGACGCCACCTGGAAGCAGTGCCGGGTGATGGTCGACCTCGCGGAGATGCTCGCGAAGAAGGACCCCGAGCTGAAGGAGGTCTACGGGCTGTGAAGTTCTTCGAGTACGAGGCCCGGCGGATCGTCGAGCTCGCGGGCATCCCGGTCACGAAGTACGGCTTCGCGAAGACCGCCGAGGAGGCGAAGCGGATCGCCGCCGACATCGGCGGCGAGGTCGTCATCAAGTCGCAGGTCCTCACCGGCGGCCGCATGAAGGCCGGCGGCGTGAAGTTCGCCTCCACCCCGGAGGAGGCCGAGCAGCACGCGCGCGACATCCTCCAGCTCGAGATCAAGGGCCACAAGCCGCGCGGCGTGCTCGTCGACCCGAAGGCGAAGGTCAAGCAGGAGTACTACGCCGGCATCGTCTGGGACGGCACGCGCAAGCAGCCGATGATGCTGTTCTCGGACATGGGCGGCATCGACATCGAGGAGGTCGCCGAGCAGCACCCCGAGCACGTGGGGCGCGGCCACTTCTCGAACCTCCGCCCGTTCTCGGACTTCCAGGCCAAGGAGGTCATCGCGTCGGTCGGCATCACCGGGAGCCGGCTCAACCGCCTCACGCCGATCCTCGCCAAGCTCGCGCGGCTGTTCCAGCAGTACGACATGCGCCTGGCGGAGATCAACCCGCTCGCCGAGCTGGAGGACGGCACCTTCGTCGCGCTCGACGCGCACATGGAGATGGAGGACGAGGCGGTCTTCCGCCAGAAGGCGCTGCTGAAGGAGCTCGGCGTCCCGGAGGGCGACAAGCGCGAGTCGTACGAGCCGAGCGAGTTCGAGCGCAACGTCGCCGCCATCGACGCCGCCGACCACCGCGGCGTCATCCAGGGCAAGGACCACGGCTTCCACGGCAACCTCGGCCTCGTCATCGGGGCCGGCGGTGGCTCGCTGACGCTCACCGACGCGGTCCGCTCGGTGGGCGGCAAGCCCGCGAACTACTCCGAGATCGGCGGCAACCCGTCGGTCAAGAAGGCCTGCGGGCTCGCGAAGGAGGTCCTCAAGAAGGAGGGCGTCGACAAGATCGCGGTGATGATGTCGATCGTCTCCAACACGCGGGTCGACATCGTCGCGCGCGGGGTCATCAAGGCGTGCATCGAGCTGGGCAAGGACCCGGCCGAGACCATCGCCATCTTCCGCATCCCGGGCGCCTGGGAGGAAGAGGGCTACAAGATCCTCGAGAAGTACGGCGTGGAGTACTGCGACCGGTCCGTCTCGATGCACGAGGCGGCGCGCCGCGCCGTGGAGAAGGTCCAGGGAGCCGCCGCATGAGCATCCTCATCGACGAGAACACGACGTTCATCGTCCAGGGCATCACCGGCCGCGAGGCGGTGAACCTGACGAAGGAGTGCCTCGACTACGGGTCGAAGATCGTCGGCGGCGTCACGCCGGGCCGCAAGGGCCGCGAGGTCCACGGCGTCCCGGTGTTCGACACCGTCAAGCAGGTGATCGAGCACAACGGCGGCCAGGTGCCGGACGGCTCGGTCGTCACCGTCCCGCCGGCGTTCGCCAAGGACGCCGTGATGGAGGCGCTCGAGAACGGCATCAAGCTCATCGTCGTCGTCACCGAGCGCATCCCGCGCCGCGACGTCGCGCAGTTCGTCGAGCGCGCGAACGAGCTGGGCGCGCGGATCATCGGCCCGAACTGCCTCGGCCTCATCGTGCCGGGGAAGGCGAAGATGGGCGGCATCGGCGGCCCCGCGAAGGACGCCGAGAAGGCCTACCAGCCCGGCATCGTCGGCGTCATGTCGCGCTCCGGCGGCATGACGACGGAGATCTCCTCGACGCTGACGGCCGCGGGGCTGGGCGTCTCGACGGCGATCTCGATCGGCGGTGACGCGATCATCGGCTCGACGTACGCGGAGCTCATGCCGCTCTTCGAGGCCGACGAGCAGACGCAGGCGATCGTCATCTACACCGAGCCGGGCGGCCGCATGGAGGCCCAGCTCGCCGAGTGGGTGAAGGAGAACGACTCGCGCCTGCCGATCGTGGCGTTCATGGCCGGCCGGTTCATGGACGACGAGGAGATGAAGGGCATGTCCTTCGGCCACGCCGGCACGATCGTCGAGGGCAAGGAGGACACGGCGGCGGAGAAGATCGCCCGCCTCGAGGCGGCGGGGATCCAGGTCGTCGAGCGCATCGACGAGATCCCGGACGCCGTGAAGGAGAAGATCGGAAAGGTGGCTGCCTGATGGCCGGTCTGTTCATCGACGTCGAGGTCTCCGAGGAGATCCGCGGCGACGCCGAGCTCGCGCAGAAGCTCGAGGAGGCCTGCCCCGTCGACATCTTCGCCGCCGGCGAGAACGGCGTCGAGATCGTCGACGAGAACGTGGACGAGTGCATCCTCTGCGAGCTCTGCGTCCGCATCGCCCCGCCCGGCACGGTGCGGGTGAAGAAGCTCTACGACGGCACGACCATCGAGCGCTGAGCTTGCGACGAGCGGGCGGCCCACGGGCCGCCCGCTCCGTTTCAGCCGCCAGCACGATCGCGGTGGCCTGACGTCGCCTCTGGCCGCGCCGGATGCGTCGCTTCCGGGGCCTCAGGGGGCGTCACCGGGCCCACCGGCACGCCGTCAGCGCACGCGCGCGAGCTGGCGCTGGACGACGTTGCCGAGCAGCTTGATGACGGCGGCGTCGCCGGTCACGCGGACCTGGCCCCGCTCGTAGGCGGCGGCCCACTCCTTCAGCGTCGCCTCGGCGAGCTTGTTGAAGTCGGGGCGGGCGATCGAGACGTCGAGGCGGGCGTCGCCGGCCGGGTCCTTCGCGATCTTCGGCCCCGGGACCTCGACCCGCCAGATCGGGGCATCGCCGCGGGCGCGCAGTTCGAGCCGGATGACGAGCGTGAGCGGCTTGAGCGCCGGCACCTGCTCGGTGAAGCGCTCGACCGCCGTGCGGATGAGCTCCTGCGTGTCCCGGGCCGACATGCCCGGGCGATTCTCGCAGACCCCGCTCCCCGCGCGCCCCGCGCGGGTTCCCTCAGCGAACCCCCGAACAGGAGGACCCTCACGAGATGAGACTCCGCAAGCCCTCCCCCGCGATGGTCGTGGCGCTCATCGCGCTCGTCATGGCCTCGACGGGGTCTGCGATCGCGGCGATCGACTACGCCCGCAACGCCGGCGCCGTCGACGGCCGCAGCGCCGTCGGCGCCGACGCGAGCCTGAGCGAGGCACGCGGCAAGCTCGTCGCCACCGCGCGCGGCGGATCGCGCGCGGGCCGCATCCCGGGCAAGTTCCTCGCCGACGTCGCGCGGGCGAAGCCGTTCGCCGTCGCGATCGAGACGCCGGACAACCAGACGAGCGCGCCGGTCTCCCTCCTCTCCCAGGCCGACACCGCCAACGTCGGCCGGCTGACGGCGACCTGCACCGACCGGGGCCCAGTCGCGGGCACGGAGAACCCGGACGCGACGATCACGTTCGCGAACACGAGCGGCCGCACGGAGAGCATCGCCCGCCGCGTCGGCAACGGCAACGGCACCATCACGACCGTCGCCGCGAACGCCGTCCACGAGTTCCGGATCGCCAACCAGGACACCTTCACGCTCCACGTCCAGGACGGCGGGACCCAGGTGCTCGTCGACGGCGTCGTCCGCCAGGAGGGCACGGGCACCGCGGCGGGGAGCTGCGTCGTCTACGGCACGCTGCTGCTCGTCCGATAATCGGCGGGGATGCGCCCGCGCCTCGCCATCCTCGCCGTGACGGCGCTCGCCGCGCTCGGGACGCTCGCGCTGATCGCCGGGCGCCGCGGCGACGGCGGCGAGGAGGGCGTGGCGCGGGCGCCCGCCTCCGGCGCGTCGCCGAGCGGCGAGCCCGCCGAGCGTGAGCCCGCGCGGCGACGCTCGCCGGCCGAGGCGGCGCTCCTCGCCGCGGCGCCCCGCCGCGTCGCCGCGCCGCGGGGCCGGGCGCCCAAGGCCACGCGCGGGCTCATCGCGAAGGTCCGCGCCGGCGCGCGCCTCGCCGTCCGCGACCGCCCGGGCGGGCGCGTGCTCGGCCGGGTCGGCCACCGCACCGACTTCGGCTCGCGGACGGCGCTCGCCGTCTTCGCCACCCGCGACGGCGGGCGCTGGATCGGGGTGGCGACGAGCCTCCGCCGGCCGGGCCGCCTCGGCTGGATCCGCGTGCGGGCGGGCGCGCTCGACTGGTACCGGACCGATCGCTCGGCCCACGTCGACCTCTCGGAGCGGCGCCTGGAGCTGCGCGCAGGCGACCGGGTGCTGGAGCGCGCCACCGTCGGCATCGGGCGGCCCAGCACCCCGACGCCGACCGGCCGCTTCGGCGTCACCGACCGGCTGCGGGGTAGCGACTTCGGCTGGTGGTACGGCTGCTGCATCATCGCGCTCACCGGCGTCCAGCCGGACCTCCCGCCGGGCTGGCAGGGCGGCAACCGGATCGCGATCCACGGCACCCCCGCGGAGGCCTCGATCGGGGCGGCGGCGAGCGCCGGCTGCGTCCGCGGCAGCAACGAGCTGTTGCGCCGGCTGATGGTCGAGCTGCCGCTCGGCGCCCCCGTTCACATCCGGGCCTAGCGGCTTGCCCCGCCGCCGGGGCGGGCGTACGGTCGTCGGGGAGCGGCGCCGGAAAGGAGACGCGCGATGTCCGAGCAGACCAAGGCGGTCGCCCGCCGGTTCTTCGAGGAGGCCTTCACCGGCGGCGACCTCGACGTCCTCGACGAGCTCATCGCCGCCGACGCCGTCGAGCACGATCCCCAGGACCCCTTCCCCGAGCACCGCGGGCCGGAGGGCGCGCGGCGGTCGATCGCCTTCTACCGGGAGGCGTTCCCCGACCTGCGCTTCGAGATCGAGGAGCAGGTCGCCGAGGGCGACCTCGTCGTGTCGCGCTTCACGGCGACCGGCACGCAGGACGGCGACCTGCCGGACCTGCCGGCCACCCACCGGCAGGGGAAGGTCACCGGCATCTCGATCCTGCGGGTCGAGGACGGCCGGATCGCCGAGAGCTGGACGAACTGGGACACGCTCGGGCTGTTCCAGCAGCTCGGCGCGCTGCCGGCGCCCGCCCACTGAGAGAGCGCGAAGGCGGGGCGGACGTCGCACACCCGCCCCGCCCGCAGGGCGGTTCTCAGATCTTGTGGCGCTCGAGCAGCTTCTTCCCGATGACCATCCGCTGGATCTCGGACGTGCCCTCGCCGATGAGCAGCAGCGGGGCGTCGCGGTAGAGCCGCTCGATCTCGTACTCCTTCGAGTAGCCGTAGCCGCCGTGGATGCGGAAGGCCTGCTCGACGACCTCGCGCCCGGTCTCGGAGGCGAACAGCTTCGCCATGCCGGCCTCGAGGTCCGAGCGCTGGCCGGCGTCCTTCATCCGCGCGGCCTTGCGCGTGAGCAGGCGGGCGGCCTCGACCTTCGTCGCCATGTCGGCGAGCTTGAACTGGATCGCCTGGTGCTTGGCGATCTCCTTGCCGAAGGTCTTGCGCTCCTGCGAGTACTTGAGCGCGAGCTCCAGCGCGCGCTGGGCGATGCCGACGCCGCGGGCGGCGACGTTGACGCGGCCGACCTCGAGCGCGTCCATCATCTGGATGAAGCCCTTGCCGAGGCCGGCCTCCTCGCCGCCGAGGATCCGCTCGGCCGGGCACTTGTAGCCGTCGAAGACGAGCTCGGTCGACTCGACGCCCTTGTAGCCCATCTTCTTGATCTTCGGCGGGATCTTCAGGCCCGCGTTCGGCCCGGTGTTCTCCGCCGCGCCCGGCTCCTTCTCGCAGATGAAGCAGGTCATGCCCTTGTAGGGCGGGTCGGCCGAGGGGTCGGTCTTCGCGAGCAGGAAGACGAGGCCGGACATGAGGCCGTTCGTGACCCACATCTTCTGGCCGTTGATCTCCCAGTTGCCGTCCTCGAGCTTGCGCGCGGTCGTCTTGATGCTCTGGACGTCCGAGCCGGCCTCGGGCTCGGACAGCGAGAAGGCGGCCCGGATCTCACCGGTCGCCATGCGCGGCAGGTAGGTCTGCTTCTGCTCCTCGGTCCCGAACTTCATCAGCAGGTAGGAGCCGATGAAGTGGGTGTTGACGACGCCCGAGATCGAGATCCAGCCGCGGGAGAGCTCCTCGACGATCATCGCGTACGTCGCGAGGTCGAGCCCCATCCCGCCGTACTCCTCGGGGATCGTCACGCCGAAGAGGCCGAGCTCCTTCATCTGCTCGACGATCGGCTCCGGGTACTTGTCCTCGGCGTCGTACTCCTCGGCGACGGGGATGATCTGCTCGTCGACGAACTGCCGCACCATCTCGACGATGGCGCGCTGCTCGTCGGTCATCTCCTGATAAGCGGTGGCGACGGCCAATTCGGGCTCCTGAATCTGCGTGTCTGCGTCCGTTGATCGGCGGGTCAGCATACCGCCGCGCCTGCGCCGGCCGGCCGCTCGCTAGCGGTCCAGCACGGAGCGGTCGTACTGGAAGCCGTGGGCGCGCTCGTAGATCTTCCAGAGCTTGATCGCGGCGGCGTACTCCTGCGCGCAGGCGCGGTCGAGGACCTCCTCGGCGTACTCGGCCGGCAGGGGCTTGCTGCCGTTGCGGCCGAAGTACGCGCCGAGCTCCCGGATGACGTAGCGCCGCTGCTGCGGCGTCCCCCGCCGCCACTGGCTGCACTCCGCCTCGGGGACCTGGCTGAGCGCGCCGCCCGCGCCCGCGCGCGAGTTGCCGGGCAGGAAGCGGTCGGAGCTCGCCTCGCCGCCGTCGCCGAGCAGCGCGAAGGAGACGGCGCCGCTGGCGAGCACGAGCGCGGCGACGCCGAGGAGGACCTTCGGGCGCCTCATCGGCGGCGCCGCGGCTTCGGCGGCCGCTGGTACCAGTCACACAGCAGCGTGTTCTCGTCGCGCTCGGTCGCGAACGCGCAGGCGACGAGCACCGCCTCCTTGAGCGGGTTGCTCAGCCCGAGGTTGGGGAAGGCGTCGCAGGTGGGGAGCTGCGGCGGGTCGCTGGTGACGCGCGGCGCCCCCTTGTTGCTCTCCCAGCAGTTGCTCTGGCCGAGCTCGTCCCACCAGAAGTCGACGCCGTTGGGGAGCACCTGGCCCTCGGGGGAGATGCCCATGACGTTGCCCTCGTAGCGGTTGCGGTGCGAGGTCGAGATCTTGAGGTCCTGCGGCAGCTCCGGCGGGCGGTCGAGGTTGTTCGAGAGCGCGTCGGGGACGGTCATGAGCGCGAGCCCCCAGCGCCAGTTGTCGTAGACGTGGTTCCCGGCGTAGAGGTTGTCGTTGCCGCCCACCAGCCACGCGCCGGTGCCGACCGCCGCCTGGACCGACGCCTTCACCCACGCGTCCTCCCCGTAGGTGTCGAAGTTGTTGTGGGCGATGACGTTGTTGCGGATGATCGTGTTGTGCTGGGGGAAGCCGGGGTGGCCCGCCCGGTAGAAGGAGTCGAGCGAGATGCCGACCGAGTTGTGGACGAAGCGGTTGTCCTTGATGAGCGTGTTCGAGCCCATCGTCCCGGAGAACCCGAGCGCGTTGTGGTGGGCGTAGTTGTCCTTGACGATCGTGTTGATCCGCGGCCGCGTGGGCGGCGCGGCGCCCGGGTAGATGCCGGCGTCGGCGGATCCGGCCGCCTCGCTGTTCTTGATGATGTTGTGGTCGGTGACGAAGGTCAGGTGGCCGTACTCGCGGGCGTAGAAGAGGTTGACGTCGTCGACGGTGAAGCCGTCGGTCTCGATCGCGTAGACGCCGTGCTCCTCGACGTTGCGGATCGTGAGGTTCGTGACGTAGGCGCCGTCGCCGCGCTCGACGCGGATGCCGACCTCCTTCGCGCCGACGGCGGGCCCGCGCCCCTCCTCGAAGAGGTCGCCTGAGACGCCCGGGTCGGGCACGTCGACGCCGCCCTCGAGGATCACGTCCTCGGCGCGCACCCCGGTCCCGTGGATCTGGACGTTGCAGCGGACGCAGTTGCCGTCGAGGTCCTTGCCGATGAGCGTGACGAGGCTGAGGTCGTTCGGGCAGTTGACGTGGTACTCGTAGGTAGGCGCGCCGGTCGCGCGCTCGACGTAGCGGGCGCAGGCGGGGTCGTTGTGCGGCTTCGAGCGGGCGGTCGGCTCGGTGTAGAAGCCCGGCATGACGAGCACGAGGTCGTTGTTGTCGGCCGCCATGACCGCCGGGTGGATCTCGTCGAAGCGGCAGAGCTCGAGGTAGCGCTCGTTGTCGGCGAGGATGCGCCGCGCCCGCTCGCGCGAAAGCGCCTTGCGGCCCTCCGGGGTGCTCCGCACCTGGCCGATCGCCGCGCGCAGGCGCTTGAGCGAGTCCTCCTGGCAGACGACGAGCGTCTCCTGGGCCTGGATGCGCGGGTCGTCGAGGCCGAGCTCGGCCGGGCGGGTGCCGAGCTCCTCGGCGAGGTACTCGCGCGCGGCGGCCTGCTGGCGCTTGGAGAGGAGCGCGAAGCGATGGAGCAGCGCGGCGCGGTCGGCCTCGTCGGCGCCGTCGCGCAGGCGGCGCTCGGCCGAGCGCCGGAACTGGGCGAGCCGCCGCTCGGGCGGCGCGGGACGGCGGATCTTCACGAACGCGCCGCCGGCCGGCGGGACGATGCGCTCGTCCGCCGCCGGATCGACGAAGGTCGGCGTGCGCTCGATGTGCGCCCCCGCGGTCGCGGGCAGGATCACCGCCGCGCCGCACGCCATCACCGTGCCCCTGCAGACCTTGCGCATGGCTCCTCCCAAAGCCGCTTGCGCGTCTGACGCTACCTCAGCGGGCGGCGGCGACGCGGAGGGTCCCCGCCCCGCCCCAAGGGGCCGCAGGTCCCGGGGGCGGCTACAGCCCGGGGAAGTGGCGGACGCGGTAGCCCCGCGTGCTCCGCGGGCCGGCCCAGCGCGGGCCGCTGCCCGGCCGGCCGAAGCGGCGGGCGAGCTCGTCGCGCGCGCCGGTGTCGAAGCGCAGGCCCGCGATGACGATGAACGCGTGGCCGCGGTTGGAGTAGACGGTGATCCAGCGGCCCTTGCCGCGCTTGCCCCAGCGCATGAGCTGGCGGGAGTCGAGCGGCGAGTCGAGCAGGCCGGCGCCGTGGAGGACGTAGCTGACGGCGCCCGAGCAGTCGTAGCCGCGGTCGCGGAAGGAGGCGTGGCCGCCGCCGTAGCGGTACGGCTTGCGGGCGATCCGGTTCGCGGCGCGGATCGCCTTCACGACCTCCGGCGGCGCGTCCGGCGGCGGGACGGCGAGCCCCCTCGCCGTCAGCGTCGCCTTGCCGGGCGGGCGGAGCGCCGGGTCGTCCGGCGAGGCGCCGCCGGTGGTGACCTGCGCGGGCGCGACCGCGGGCGCCGCGCCGAGACAGGCGAGCGCCAGCGCGGCGAGCAGCGTTATGCGTCTGCAGGCGTTCACGGTCTCTTTCGTCCGCCTGCGGGGTTAGCTGACGGGCTCGCGCTGAAAGAGCTCGCGCGCCCTCCCGTGGGAGGGTTCGCCCCAACACTTGGGTCCCCCGCTCCACGCGTCGCGTGGATTCGGCGTGCGCAGGACTGTACCAGCAGCTGGGGACGCTTTTCACCTACGCACCCGGATTCCTTCCCGCAACGTGCGAGCGTTTCCCCCGCCCGCGCCGTACGATCCGCGCCCGTGAACTTCGCCCGCGACGTCGTCGATGCCGCCCCGCGCGACCGCCGCGCGCTCGTCGCGCTCGGCCGCGACGGGTCGCGCCGGGAGATCAGCTTCGGCGAGGTCGCCGACCGCTCGGCGCGGCTGGCCGGGCGGCTCGTCGCCGAGGGCGTGCGCAAGGGCGACGTGGTCATGACGCTCGTCGGCAACCGGCCCGAGTGGGTGTACGCGCTCGTGGCGTGCTGGCGGATCGGGGCGGTCGCGCTGCCCTGCACCGAGCAGCTCCGCCCCGCCGACCTGCGCAAGCGGATCGAGCGGGCCGCGCCGCGCCTCGTCGTCGCCGACGAGCGGGACGCCGGGGCGATCGAGGAGGCGGGCTGGGACGGCACGCTCCTGCTCGTGCCGGACGAGCGGCTGTTCGAGGCCGACCCGGCTCCCGCGCCCGACCACGACCCGCTCGACCCGGCGCTCATCGTCTTCACCTCCGGCACCTCGGGCGAGCCGAAGCCCATCCGCCACGGCCAGCGCTACCTCGCCGGCCAGATCGTCCAGGCCGAGCACTGGTACGGCGCCCGGCCGGGCGACCTCTGCTGGTGCACGGCGGCGAGCGGGTGGTCGAAGTCGGCGCGCAACGTGTTCGTCGCGCCGTGGCTGCGCGGCGCGACGGCGCTGCTCCACGACGCCCGCTTCGACCCCGCCGAGCGGCTGGAGATCATCGAGCGCGAGGACGTCGACGTCCTCTGCATGGCGCCGACCGAGTACCGCGCGATCGCCAAGCAGGTGAGGCTGCGGCGGCTGCCGCTGCGGCACGCCGTCGCCGCCGGCGAGCCGCTCAACCCCGAGATCGTGCGGCTGTGGGAGGAGCAGGCGGGCGTCGCGATCCACGACGGCTACGGCCAGACCGAGACCGGGGCGCTGACCGGGATGCCGATCGGCGAGCCGGTGCGCCCGGGCTCGATGGGCAAGCCCCTGCCGGGCTACCGGGTCTGGATCGAGGACGGCGAGCTGCTCGTCGACCCCGCGACGGTGCCGACGTTCTTCATCGACGGCCCGCGGGACCGCCCGTGGCGGACGGGCGACCGGGTGCGCGAGGACGAGGACGGCTACCTCTGGTTCGAGGGCCGCACCGACGACGTGATCATCTCCTCCGGCTACCGGATCGGGCCGTTCGAGGTCGAGTCCGCGCTCGTCTCCCACCCGGCGGTCGCGGAGGCCGCGGCCGTGGCGGCGCCGGACGAGATCCGCGGCCAAGTGGTGCGAGCGGTCGTCGTGCTCCGGCCGGGGCACGAGCCGAGCGACGCGCTCGCCCGCGAGCTCCAGGAGCACGTCAAGGAGCAGACCGCGCCGTACAAGTACCCGCGCGTCGTCGAGTTCGCCGACTCGCTGCCGAAGACGACGAGCGGGAAGATCAAGCGGGCCCAGCTGCGGGGGGAGTAGGGCGCGGGCCGGCCCGCCGGATCGGGCCGGCCGTCCGTGAGGGCAACGCTCGGTCTTCCGTCTCATGGACGGTCGATCCAGCACTGCCCGTGACAGCCGCCGGCCGGGCCGGACGGCAACGCTCGGTTTGCCGTCATATGGACGGTCGATCCAGCGCTGCCGGCCTGGGCGCCGGTGGGCCCGGGGGGCCCGCCAGCCCCCCCTTCCCACGTTCACCCCCCGCCGCGCCGGGTAGCCTCGGGGACATGCCCAACCGCCTCGCCGGCGAGACCTCGCCCTACCTGCTCCAGCACGCCGACAACCCCGTGGACTGGTACCCGTGGGGCGAGGAGGCGCTGGAGCGCGCCCGGGCCGAGGACAAGCCGATCCTGCTGTCGATCGGCTACTCGGCCTGCCACTGGTGCCACGTCATGGAGCGCGAGTCGTTCGAGGACCCCGAGACGGCCGCGCTCATGAACGAGCACTTCGTCTGCGTCAAGCTCGACCGCGAGGAGCGGCCGGACCTCGACGCCATCTACATGGAGGCCTGCCAGGCGATGACCGGCCAGGGCGGCTGGCCGCTCAACGTCTTCCTCACCCCCGAGCAGGCCCCCTTCTACGCCGGCACCTACTTCCCGCCCGAGGACCGCGGCGGGCTGCCGAGCTGGCGGCGGGTGCTCGAGGCCGTCGCCGAGGCATGGCGGACGCGCCGCGAGGAGATCCGCCAGGGCAGCGCCCGCATCGCCGAGCGCCTCCAGGGCGCCGCCCTGCTCGAGCCCGCCGAGGATCCGCTCGACCCCGGCGTCCTCGACGCCGCCGTCGCCGGCCTGCGCGCCCAGTTCGACCAGCTCTACGGCGGCTTCGGATCGGCGCCGAAGTTCCCGCCCGCCTCGGCGCTCGAGTTCCTCCTCCGCCGCGGCGAGACCGAGATGACGACGCGGACGCTGCTCGCGATGGCCTCCGGCGGGATGTACGACCAGGTGGGCGGAGGGTTCGCGCGCTACTCGGTCGACGACCGCTGGCTCGTCCCCCACTTCGAGAAGATGCTCTACGACAACGCCCTGCTCGCCCGCGCCTACCTCCACGGCGCGCAGGTGACGGGCAACCCGCTCTTCGGGCGCATCTGCCGCGAGACGCTCGACTGGGCGCTGCGCGAGATGCGCGCCCCCGAGGGCGGCTTCTACTCCGCGCTCGACGCCGACTCCGAGGGCGAGGAGGGCAAGTTCTACGTCTGGACGCTCGACGAGCTGCGCGAGGCGGCCGGCGACCTCGCCGGCGACGCGATCGCCTACTTCGGCGCGACCGAACAGGGCAACTGGGAGGGCAAGAACATCCTCACGCGCGGGGTCCACGAGCCGGACACGCTCCCGGAGATCCGCCGCCGCCTGCTGGAGGCGCGCGAGCGGCGGGTCCGCCCCGGCCTCGACGACAAGCGCCTCACCTCCTGGAACGCGCTCATGATCTCCGCGCTCGCCGAGGCGGGCGCGGTGCTCGAGCACGACGAGTACCTCTCCGCCGCCGTCGCCTGCGCGGACTTCGTCCTCGCCGAGCTGCGCGACGCCGACGGGCGGCTGCTGCGCACCTGGAAGGACGGCCGCGGCCGCCTCAACGCCTACCTCGAGGACCACGCCTTCCTCGTCGAGGCGCTCCTCACCCTGTATGAGGCGACCTTCGACCCGCGCTGGTTCCGCGAGGCGCGCGCGCTCGCCGACACGATGATCGAGCGCTTCGCCGACGACGAGCGCGGCGGCTTCTTCGAGACCGCGACCGACCACGAGCCTCTCGTCGCCCGCCGCAAGGAGCTCGAGGACCACCCGATCCCCTCCGGCAACGCGAGCGCCGCCTACGGGCTCCTCCGCCTCGCCGCGCTCACCGGCGAGCACGAGTACGAGCGCCGCGCGCTCTCGGTGCTCCAGCTCCTCCACCCCTTCGCCGGCCGCCACCCGCAGGCGTTCGGCCACCTCCTGCAGGCGCTCGACTTCCACTTCGCGCCCGTCAAGGAGGTCGCGCTCGCCGGCGACGACACGCGCGCGCTCGAGCGGACCGTCCGCCGCCGCTTCCGCCCGCACCTCGTGCTCGCGGGCGGCCCGGCGGACGGGGTGCCGCTGCTGGAGGGCCGCACGCCCGTCGACGGCCGCGCCGCCGCCTACGTCTGCGAGCGCTTCGCCTGCAAGCAGCCGGTGACCGAGCCCGAGGAGCTCGAGGCGCTGCTGTCGGCCTGACCGGCGGCCCGCCCGGCCCGGCCGCGCGCGGCCGACGCGCCTAGAGGATCGACAGGTACCGGTCCAGCTCCCACTGGGTCACCTGGACGCGGTATTCGTCCCACTCCTGCCGCTTGATCTCGATGAAGCGGTTGAACATGTGCTCGCCGAGCGTGCGCAGCACGAGCTCGGACTCGGCGGCGAGCTCGATCGCCTCGCCGAGCGTCTCGGGGAGCTGCTGGATCCCGAGCCGCTTCCGCTCCTCCGGCGAGAGGTGGTAGAGGTTCTTCTCCATCGGCTCGGGCAGCTCGTAGCCCTTCTCGATCCCCTCGAGCCCGGCCTGGAGCAGCACCGCGAACGTCAGGTAGGGGTTGCACGCCGGGTCGGGGCAGCGCAGCTCCATCCGCGTCGCCCGCTCCTTGCCCGGGTGGTAGAGCGGCACCCGCACGAGCGCCGAGCGGTTGCGCCGCGACCAGGCGCAGTAGACGGGCGCCTCGTAGCCGGGCACGAGTCGCTTGTAGGAGTTCACCCACTGGGCGAAGATCGCGCAGATCTCGCGCGCGTGCTTGAGCTGGCCGGCGATGAAGGCCTTGCCGACGTCGGAGAGGAAGTACTGGTCGTCGGGGTCGAAGAACGCGTTGCGGTCGCCGCGGAAGAGCGACATGTGCGTGTGCATGCCGGACCCGTTCACGCCGAAGAGCGGCTTGGGCATGAACGTCGCATGCCAGCCGTACTTCATCGCGTACTCCTTGACGGTGATGCGGTAGGTCATGCAGTCGTCGGCGACCTTGAGCGCGTCCGCGTAGCGCATGTCGATCTCGTGCTGCGACGGCCCGCTCTCGTGGTGCGAGTACTCGACGTGGATGCCGAGCTGCTCGAGGGCGAGCACGGTCTCGCGGCGGACGTCGGAGCCGGCGTCGAGGGTCGTGAGGTCGAAGTAGCCGCCCTCGTCGAGGACCTCCGGCTTGCCGTCCTCGGGATTCGCGCTCTTGAAGTAGAAGAACTCGAGCTCGGGCCCGACGTAGAAGTGGTCGAAGCCCATCTTCTTCGCGCGCTCGAGCGCCCGGCGCAGCACGTACCGCGGGTCGCCCTCGTACGGCTGGCGGTCGGGCGTGACGATGTCGCAGAACATCCGCGCGACGCCCTTGTCCTCCGGGCGCCACGGCAGGACGGCGAAGGTCGTCGGGTCGGGCATCGCGATCATGTCCGACTCCTCGACCGCGTTGAAGCCGGTGATCGACGAGCCGTCGAAGCCCATCCCGCCCTCGAAGGCGTCGTCGAGCTCGTCCTTGCCGACCGAGAAGCTCTTGAGCTGCCCGAGGATGTCGGTGAACCAGAAGCGAATGAAGCGGATGTCGCGTTCCTCGACGATCGCCTTGACGTCGTCGGCGGTCTTCGGCTGATCGGCCATCGAGCTTCCCCTTCCGGATCCTCTCCTGTCGTCGGCGGCGACGGGCGCGGACACTAGCGCCAGCGGCGGCGAAACGCGAGATCCCGCCTAGGCGACGTAGTCGGCGAGGTGCTCGCCGGTGAGCGTCGAGCGCTCGGCGACGAGCTGCGCGGGCGTGCCCTCGAAGACGATCCGCCCGCCGTCGTGGCCGGCGCCGGGGCCGAGATCGATGATCCAGTCGGCGTGCGCCATGACGGCGAGGTGGTGCTCGATGACGATGACCGACTTGCCCGCGTCGACGAGCCGGTCGAGCAGGGCGAGGAGCTGGCCGACGTCGGCGAGGTGGAGGCCGGTCGTCGGCTCGTCGAGGACGTAGATGCCGCCCTCCTCCCCCATGTGGGTCGCGAGCTTGAGCCGCTGGCGCTCGCCGCCCGACAGCGTCGTGAGCGGCTGGCCGAGCGTGAGGTAGCCCAGCCCGACGTCGGCCATCCGCCGCAGGATCTTCTGGGCGGCGGGCGTCTTCGCCTCGCCCTCGCCGAGGAACTCCTCGGCCTCGGCGACGGTCATCGCGAGCACCTCGCTGATGTCGCGCCCGCCGAGGCGGTACTCGAGCACCGACGGCGCGAAGCCCTTCCCCTCGCAGTCCTCGCAGGGGGTGGCGACGTCGGCCATGAGCGCGAGGTCGGTGTAGACGACCCCGGCGCCCTTGCAGGTCGGGCACGCCCCCTCGGAGTTCGCGCTGAACAGCGCGGGCTTGACGCCATTGGCCTTCGCGAACGCCTTGCGGATCGGCTCGAGCGCCTTCGTGTAGGTCGCCGGGTTGCTCCGCCGCGAGCCGCGGATCGGCGTCTGGTCGACGGTGACGACGCCGGCGTCGGCCGGGATCGACTCGATGAGCGAGCTCTTCCCCGAGCCGGCGACGCCGGTGACGGCGACGAGCACGCCGAGCGGGATGTCCACGGAGACGCCCTGGAGGTTGTTGCGCGTCGCGTTGCGGATCTCGAGCTTGCCGGTGGGCGTGCGCACGCTCTCCTTCAGCCGGCCGCGGTCGTCGAGGTGGCGGCCGGTGAGCGTGTCGGCGGCGCGCAGGCCCTCGACGCTCCCCTCGAAGCAGACGAGGCCGCCGTCCCGGCCCGCGCCGGGGCCGAGGTCGACGACGTGGTCGGCGATCGCGATCGTCTCCGGCTCGTGCTCGACGACGAGGACGGTGTTGCCCTTGTCGCGCAGCCGCAGCAGCAGGTCGTTCATCCGCCGCACGTCGTGGGGATGGAGGCCGGCGGTCGGCTCGTCGAAGACGTAGGTGACGTCGGTGAGCGACGAGCCGAGGTGGCGGATCATCTTCACGCGCTGCGCCTCGCCGCCGGACAGCGTGCCCGACGGGCGGTCGAGCGAGAGGTAGTCGAGCCCGATCTCGCCGAAGGCCTCGAGCGTCCGGCGGAGGCTCTGAAGCAGCGGCGCGACCGACGGCTCGCCGAGGCCGGCGACCCAGGCGGCGAGGTCGCTCACCTGCATCGCGCAGCAGTCGGCGATGCTCAGCCCGTCGATCTTCGACGAGCGCGCGGCCTCGGTGAGGCGGGTCCCGTCGCACTCCGGGCAGGTCGAGAACCTGATCGCGCGCCCGACGAAGGCGCGGACGTGCGGCTGCATCGCCTCGACGTCCTTGGAGAGGAAGGACTTCTCGATCGAGGGGATGAGCCCGGAGTAGGTGAGGTTGATGCCGTCGACCTTGATCCGCGTCGGCTCCTGGTAGAGGAGGGCGTCGAGCTCCTTCTTCGTGAACTTCTTGATCGGCTTGTCGCAGTCGAAGAAGCCGCAGCCGCGGAAGATCCGCCCGTACCAGCCCTCCATGCTGTAGCCGGGGATCGTGATCGCGCCCTCGTTGATCGACTTGTCCTCGTCGTAGAGGGCGCCGAGGTCGTAGTCGGAGACGGTGCCGCGCCCCTCGCAGCGCGGGCACATGCCGCCGAGGCGCTTGAAGGTCGCCTTCTCGGCCTTGCCCTTGCCCTTGCGGATCACGCCGGTCGCCTCGACCGAGGGCGTGTTGAAGGAGAAGGCGCTCGGCGGGCCGATGTGCGGCTCGCCGAGGCGGCTGAAGAGGATGCGCAGCAGCGCGTTGGCGTCGGTGACCGTGCCGACGGTCGAGCGGGCGTCGCCGCCGAGACGCTCCTGGTCGACGACGATCGCGGTCGTCAGGCCGTCGAGGACGTCGACGTCGGGGCGCGCCACCTGCGGCATGAAGCCCTGGACGAAGGCGCTGTAGGTCTCGTTGATGAGCCGCTGCGACTCGGCCGCGATCGTCCCGAACACGAGCGAGCTCTTGCCCGAGCCCGACACGCCGGTGAAGACCGTCAGGCGCCGCTTCGGGATCTCGACGCTGACGTCCTTGAGGTTGTTGACGCGCGCGCCGACGACGCGGATGAGGTCGTGGCCGTCGGCGACGTGCCGGGTGGTGCGGGTGTCCGTGCTCGCCGCGGTGTCCATGCCCCACAACCTACCCAGGGGCCTGCGCGCCGCCTTCTTCGTTCCTGCTCGGTTCGCCGTTCGGCGGGTGTGCAAGCATGCGCCCATGACCGAGGCCGAGCTCGACGAGCTGCGGCGGCTGCGGCGCGCCCGCGACCGGATGGACCGCGAGTACGCGCGGCCGCTCGACGTGCCGGCGCTCGCGCGGACGGCGCTCATGTCGACGGCGCACTTCAGCCGGCGCTTCCGCGAGGTCTACGGCGAGACGCCGTACTCGTACCTCATGACGCGCCGGGTCGAGCGCGCCGCGGCGCTGCCGCGGCGGGGCGACATGAGCGTGACCGAGGTCTGCTTCGAGGTCGGCTGCACGAGCCTCGGCTCGTTCTCGGCGCGCTTCACCCAGATCATGGGCGAGCCGCCGAGCGCCTACCGCGCGCGCGACCACCGCGAGCTCCAGGTCGTGCCGGGCTGCCAGGTGATGGTGCTGACGCGCCCGCGCAAGCGGCCGCGCGCGGCCGCCCGCGCCTCCGCGGCCCCGGGCGGATCGAGCAGGAATCGAGAAGCGGCCGTCGGCGCGCCCGCGTAGGGTCGGGCGCATGACCGTCTCCGTCAGCGCCGTCCACATCCTCGTGGACGATCCCCACGCCGCCCTGCCCTTCTACCGCGACGCCCTCGGGCTGACCGTCCGCCACGAGGTCTCGCGCGACGGCTTCACCTGGATCTCGCTGGCGAGCGAGCGCCAGCCCGAGATCCAGATCGTGCTCTCGCAGCCGCACGCCGGCCGCCCGCAGGCCGACGGCGACGCGCTCGCCGCGCTGCTGGCGAAGGGCGAGCTGCGCCCGCTCCACTTCGCCTGCGAGGACCTCGACGCGACGTTCGAGCGGATCGCCGCCACGCCCGGCGTCGAGGTGCTCCAGGAGCCGGCCGAGCAGCCGTGGGGCGCCCGCGACGCGGCCGTGCGGGACCCCGCCGGGAACTTCCTCCGCATCGAGCAGGCCTAGCGGCCGAGCTCAGGCACGTTCCGGCCGGCGGCAGCGTGCGCCCGCGCCCAGCGCCGGAGCTCCTGCACCGCCGGCTGGAGCGCGCGCCCCTTCTCGGTGAGCGCGTACTCGACCTTGACGGGCGTCCCCTCGCAGACGGTGCGGCGGACGATGCCCTCCCGCTCGAGCTCCTTCATCCGCTCGGACAGCAGGCGGTCGGAGAGCTCGGGGATGGCCTGCGCGACCTCGGAGAAGCGCATCGGCCCGTTCTCGAGGAGGACGTAGACGATCGCGCCGGTCCAGCGCTTGCCGATGAGCTCGATCGCGCGGTGGTAGTGGGCGCAGCAGCGTCCCGGCATGACGCTCTCATGCTAGCCCCGCTCCGGACGCCGGCTGTCGGCGCGCCGACACGAAGAACGTCCCTCGCCGCACGCTATAGGGGACATCGCGGGACGTTCGTCACGCGGCCTGGAGGATGCGGCCCTCCTCGGGCGAGCCGTCGGCCGGGACGTCGCCGGCCTTCGTGACGAGGTTGCCGAACGTCGCGAGCGCGACGTGGGCGATGACCTCGAGGATCTGCTCGTCGGTCCAGCCGGCCTCGCGCGCCTCCTCGAGGTGGACGAGCGGCGGCGGGCCCTCCGACTCGAGCAGCCCGCGGACGAAGGCGAGCAGCGCCCGCTCGCGCGGGTCGGCCGAGTCGAAGCGGCGGGCGGCCGCGATCTCGTCGAGCCCCAGCCCGGCCTCGCGCGCGGTCCGCTGGAGCGTCGCAAGCGCATACTCGCTGCGCTGGTGCTCGGCGACCGCGAGCGCGATCCGCTGCTGGGTGGCGAGCGCGAGCGAGCCGTTGCGCAGCTCGGAGCGCAGGCGCGCGTAGGCACGCAGCGCCGCGGGCGCCCCGGCGAGCACGCCGACGAAGTTCGGCACCTGGCCGCCGGCGGAGAGCACGCCCTTGAGCACCGGGAGGCTCCGCTCCGGCGCGGTCAGCTCGTCGTGGACCTGGAACCTGCTCTCCTTGGCCTTCGCCTTCATCGCTTCACTTTCTGCCGGTTGCTTACGAGAGGTAAGTATACGTCCGCCCCGTGGACGCACCCGGTCGGTACCCCCTTCGGGGATGGGGTAGTCGGGGAGCGCCAGGTCCCCGGCGCGCCCAGACCACGCAGGCCGGCCCGGCCCCGGGCCGCCCTACCCCTCGACCCGCGTGTACCTCGTCCGCGACCCGTCGGGGCCGATGCGGACGAGGCTCCGCTCGCCGGCGAGCACCCAGCGGCTCGGCGTCCGCTCGGCGGGGCTGCAGTCGGGCGGCGGCAGGAACGTCTGGGCGGTGCCGTCGTAGCGGCCGGGCGCGAGCGGGCGCAGGCGCCAGACGACGGTCCCGGCCGGCACCGTGCAGAGGTTCGTGAGCAGGTAGGCGCGCCGCGCGCTCGCGACGTAGGCGCGGCCGCGCCGCACGACCTGGATGCCGACGCCCTTGCGCTCCCAGACGCCGAGCACCGGGTCGTCGTCGTGCGGCTTGGGGCGGATGCGGCGGAAGCGCAGCAGCACCTGACGCTCCCGGCCGCGGTAGATCGCCCGCATCCGCAGGTCGTCGGCGACGCGGAGGCGGACGCTCACCGTCCGGCGCCGGCAGTCCCGCGCCGGGTCGGGCAGCGCGAGGCGGCCGGCCCAGACGTCGGCCTCCCCCGCTCGGCGGACGAAGCGGAGCGAGCGCAGCAGCACGACGCCCGCCGGCACGCGGCAGCCGGCGACGTCGGCGGCCCGGGTCACGCGGCCCTGGGCGCTCCGCCGCCGGCGCTCGAGCGCGAGCTTGCCGCTGCGGCCGGTCTTCCAGCTCCCCAGCAGCTCGTGGCGCGGGCCGGTGTCGGCGGCCCGCGTCGGCGCGAGGTCCTCGGAATCCGCGCCGTAGCCGACCACGGCGAACAACAGCGCCGCGGCACCGGCGACGATCGCGGCAAGTGTCGTGACAGGACGCATCGGGCGGTGGGGTCAGGCGGCGAGGCGCCCGCCTGCGGCTCCCTGCCGCAAGCGCACGGGCGAGCCTCCGCCCCCTTAACCCGCAACGGCGGCCCTCGATGCGCTGTCCGGTCGTGTGATGTTCGTCCGCGCTACGGCGTGGCCGTGATGACGGCCATGAAGAGCATGAAGATGCCGAGCATCACCGCCCACATCGCCATCCGGTCCGGACGGCCGGTGAGCTGCGCGGCCGTGACCGAGCGGCGGCGCGGCGGCGGGACGACCTGACCGCGGATCTGCACGGTCCGGCGCTCCCCCCGCTCCGGGCGGCTGCCTGGGCCGAGGCTGCGCTCGGCACCCGAGTGCGCTGAGTCCATCTGGGTCTCTTTCGTCGGCCTACGGGGTTAGCTGACGGGCTCGCGCTGAAAGAGTCGCGCTACGCCACGCTCCGGCGGCGATTCGCCCCTGGCCGTGCGGCCATTCGGGTCCCCCGTGCCCCTCGGATGAGGGACTTCGGCGGTGTTCGGATCGCGCGGCAGCCTACCAACTCGCCCGGACGGCGCGCCAGCCCGCCTCAGCGGCCGGCGACGTAGGCGACGTACTCGGCGACCGCCCGGGCGTTCTCCCCCTCGAGCAGCCCGGCCGGCATCCGCCCCTGGCCGGTGCCGCCGTTCTGGATCGCGTTGGCGACGCGCTCGGGCGTGAGCCCGCCGAGCGTGTCGAGATCCGGCCCGGTGACGCCGTTCGCCTCGACGGCGTCGAGGTCATGGCAGCTCGCGCACGTCTCGCGGAACAGCTCCTTGCCGCGCTCCTGCTGGGCGGTGAGCTCCTCGCCGGCGAGCTCGTCGGTCCCGCCCGCGCGCTCGCCCCGGTTGGCGATGACGAGCCCCGGGATCGCGACCCCGAGCACGATGTAGGCGATCGTCATCGTGACGGCGAAGGCCCGGCTGCCGCGCGTGAGGTAGGCCCGGCGGGCTCCGCCCGGCCCACCCCAGAACGACACGAAGATGACCCCAGCCCCGATGAGCAGCCACGGAACCAGGAAGAAGACGATCTCCATGCGCTGCGGACTCTAACCGCAACCGCGGTCGCCTTGCCAACCGGCGCATGCCGGCGCCCCGCGCCCGTACGATGGCGCGCGCATGAGGCAGGGACGCAGGGGGATCGGAGCGCTCGCGGCGGTCGTCGCCCTGCTCGCGGCCGCGCCCGCGCACGCGGCGGTGCGCGAGGCGGGCTCGGTGCTGCCGCCCGGCCAGAGCGGCTTCGTCACGGTCACCGGCATCCTCGACGGCAGCGGCTCGCCGCACCTCGAGGACCAGCTCCCCCTGTTCCTCGACTTCGCCTTCAAGCCCGCCCGCTTCCACCAGGGCGGCCGCGAGGAGCGCCCGCGGGAGGGCGTGCGGATCGTGCGCGACCGCTACGGCGTGCCGGCGATCTACGGCAACACCGAGGCGAGCCTCTGGTGGGGCGTCGGCTACGCGGTGGCGCAGGACCGCCTCTTCCAGCTCGAGGCCTTCCGGCGCGCGACGCGCGGCCGGCTCGCCGAGCTGCTCGGCAAGTCCGCGCTCGCCGACGACATCGTCGCCCGCCGCGACTTCTACACGCGCGACGAGCTCGCGGCGCAGTTCCGGCGGCTGCCGCGCGACATGCAGGCGCGGTATGAGGCCTACGTCGCCGGCATCAACGCCTGGGTCGCGCGGACGCGCCTCGACCCGACGAAGCTGCCCGGCGAGTTCGTCGCCATGGGCGTGCTGCCGAGCGAGTTCAGCGTCCTCGACCTCGCCGCGATCGGCGTCTACCTCGCGCGCACCGTCCCCAGCGGCGACGGGCCCGAGCTGCGCAACGTCCGCGCGCTCAAGGCGCTCGGGCCGCGCTGGTTCGACCGGCTGCTGCCGCTGCGGGTCCCCGGGCAGGTGCCGACGATCCCGCGCAGGGAGGGCGAGTTCCCCTCCGACCCCGGCCGCACGCGCAAGCAGGAGCGCGAGGCCTTCCGCCGCTCGGTCGCGTTCGCGCGCACCCTCCCCCTCCCCGGCGAGGAGGGCGCGATGGCGACCCGCTCGGCGCTCGCGGGCATCGGCCGCACCGGCGGCTCGAACATGTGGGCGATCCGCGGCCGCAACGGCGGCGCGTCGCTCTTCAACGGCCCGCAGCTCGGCTTCGAGATCCCGGAGCTCTTCATCGAGCTCGAGCTCCACGGCCCCGGCCTCGACGTGCGCGGCGCGACCGCGCCCGGGGCGCCCGTCATCGCGACCGGCCACAACGGCCACGTCGCCTGGGGCGTGACGAGCGGCCTCACCGACGACGACGACCTCTACGCCGAGCGGCTCACCGGGCCCGAGACCTACCTCTTCAAGGGCGAGGAGCGGCGGATGGAGTGCCGCACCGAGACGTTCACCTACCGCCCGCCGCCCGCCGAGCTGCTCGGCCTCATCGGCGGGGACCTCCCCGACCTCAGCGCCGGCACGCACACCGAGCGCATCTGCCGCACGGTCCACGGCCCCGTCCAGGCGCGCGCGGGCGACGTCGCGTACGCGCGCCGCTACGCGATCTGGGGCCGCGAGATGGACACGCTCATCGGCCTGGCGGCGCTGAACGAGGCGAAGACGATCCACGACGTCGACCGCGCCATGGACCTCGTGAGCTGGAACGAGAACGTCATGGCGATCGACAGCCAGGGCAACATCGGCTACTGGCACCCGGGCCTGCTCCCGCTGCGCCCGCGCGGCTGGGACGAGCGCCTGCCGCTGCCGGGCACCGGCGAGGCCGAATGGCGCGGCTTCCTCGCGCCCGACGACCGCCCGCAGGTCATCAACCCCGAGCAGGGCTACCTCGTCCAGTGGAACAACGTGCCCTCCGAGGGCTGGACGACGGGCGACGGCCCGGCGCTCGAACGCGTCACCGGCCGCTACCACCGCGCCGGGTTGCTGCGGCGGGTGGTGAAGGCCGCGCACGCCGCCGGCGGCGGCTACGAGCGCACGAAGCACGTCGACCGGATCGTCGGCGCGACCGCCCAGAACCGCCCGCTCGCGGCGAAGCAGCTCAAGGAGGCGCGGCGCGGCGCGACCGGCGCGGCGCGGGTCGTGCTCGACACGATCCTCGCCTGGGACGGCGACTACGCGACGACCGACGCGAACGGGACGGTCGACCCCGGGGTCGCCGCGTTCGACGCCTTCAAGGACGCCGCCATCGACGTCGCGCTCGAGGGGATCGACCGCGAGGACGCCGAGCTGCTCGAGGGCGGCCGTTCGACCTCGCACCAGTACGACGTGACGCTGCTCGAGGCGTTCGCGCTGCGCACCCTCGACGCGGCGGGGCTGCGGCGCGCGGCGGCCGAGGCGCTCCCGCGCCTCGAGCAGCGCTTCGGCAGCGCCGACCCGTCGGCGTGGCGCGAGCCGCGGCGGCTCTACCGGCCCGGGGCGATGGGCGCCGCGTCGCTCGACCCGTTCCCGTTCTTCGACCGCGGCACCTTCCAGCACGTCGTCGAGCTCGGGCCCTGAGCGCGCGCGCCGGTTGCGGGCGGTCGCCGCGGGCGCTACCCGACGGCGACGGCGCGCCCGTCGGCGAGACCGAGGGCGGCGAAGACCTCGGGGTCGGCGAGCGAGGCGGCCTGGAGCGACGCCTGCTCCAGCGCCATGCCGGGGAGGTACGGCACCCCGACGACGAACAGCCCGGCCGCGACGGCGGCGGCGATGCCCGACGGCGAGTCCTCGAGCGCGGCGGCGCGGGCCGGCTCGGCGCCGAGGGCGGCGCAGGCGGCGAGGTAGAGGTCGGGCGCGGGCTTCGGCCGCTCGACGTCGTCGGCGGTGACGACGACCTCGAAGCGGCCGTCGAGCAGGCCGGCGACGCGGAGGCTGCGCTCGACGAACTCGCGCGAGGAGTTCGACGCGAGCCCGACCGGCACGCCCGCCTCCCGCAGCGCCTCGAGCAGCTCGACCGCGCCGGGCCGCGGCTCGACCCCGGCGAGCACCTCCTCCATGACGAGCTCGTGGAGCTCGTCCATGAGCGCCTCGCCCTCGCCCGGGCGGTCGAGCCAGCGCTCGAGCTTCGCCGCGGCGACGGCGCGGGAGGAGCCGATGAGCAGCCGCTTGTGCTCCAGCGTGAACGTCCGCCCGCGGCGGGCGAAGAGCGTCCGCTCGGCACGCGTCCAGGCCTCCTCCGTGTCGAGGAGGAGGCCGTCGTTGTCGAACACCACGGCGTCGAAGCGCATCCGCACCGCCTGCCACCGTAGCGGGCGCGGGCGGATCACCCGTTCGTGGTGATGCTCAGCCCGACGATCCCGGCGGCGACGAGCGCGATCGAGGCGAGGCGGAGCGCGTCGGTGCTCTCCCCCAGCCAGACGATCCCGACGAGCGCGGTGCCGACCGCCCCGATCCCCGTCCAGACGGCGTACGCGGTGCCGACCGGGAGCGACTTCAGCGCGAGCGCGAGCACGACGACGCTGCCGATGCCGGCGACGACGAAGACGGCGGTCGGCACGAGGTGCGCGAAGCCGTCGCTGCGCTTGAGCGCGACCGCCCACACGACCTCGAGCGCGCCGGCGATGAGGAGCAGGAGCCAGGCCACGCGGGGATCTTGCCGTACTCTGGACGGGTGGGGGCAGCCACGACACGCACCGCGTCGTCGATCATCGCCGGTCGGGTGCGCGAGGACGCCCCGGGCGGGCGGATCCGGTCGGTCAATCCCGCGCGCCTCGATGACGTCGTCTGCGAGGCGCTGCTCGGCGACGCGGAGACGTTCGCCGACGCCTGCCGCGCCGCCCGGGAGGCGCAGCCGGGCTGGGCGGCGACGCCGGCGCCGGTGCGCGGACGGGCGATCCAGCAGGTCGGGCGACTGGTGGAGGACAACAAGGAGGCGCTCGCCCGCCTCGTCACGCGCGAGATCGGCAAGCCGTACGCCGAGGCGCTCGGCGAGGTGCAGGAGATCATCGACACCTGCGTCTTCTTCTGCGGCGAGGGCCGTCGCCTCGACGGCCAGACGGTGCCGAGCGAGATGCCGGACAAGCAGCTCTTCACCTTCCGCACGCCCGTCGGGGTCGCGGCGGTCATCACGGCGGGCAACTTCCCGGTGGCGGTGCCGTCCTGGTACCTCGTCCCGGCGCTGCTGTGCGGCAACGCGGTGGTGTGGAAGCCGGCCGACTACGCACCCGCGCTCGGGCAGGCGCTGACCGAGCTCTTCCACCACGGTGGCGTGCCCGCCGGGGCGCTCAATCTCGTCCAGGCCGACGGGCCGGCGACGTTCGCGGGGCTCGAGCGGGCGCTCGCCGAGGGGCTCGTCGACAAGGTCGGCTTCACCGGCTCGACGGCGGTCGGGCGCGAGATCGGGGCGCTCTGCGGCCGCCACCTCCAGTCGCCCTGCCTCGAGCTCGGGGGCAAGAACCCGCTCGTCGTCATGCCCGACGCCGACCTCGACCTCGCCGTGGAGGGCGCGCTGTTCTCGGGCTTCGGGACGGCGGGCCAGCGCTGCACGTCGCTGGGGACGGTCATCGTCCACGAGTCCGTCCACGTCGACTTCCTCGCCCGCTTCACGCGCGCCGTCGAGGAGGCGCGGATCGGCGACCCGATGCAGGACGTCCTCTACGGCCCGATGATCCACGAGCGCTTCCACGAGCGGTTCCTCGGCTGGCTCGAGCTCGTGCGCCACCACCACCGGCTGTCGGGCTCGACCGGGACGGGCACGATCACGAGCGCGAACCCGCGCCCGGGCTTCGTCGGCGACCCCGACGCCGGCCTCTACTGCCACCCCACGATCGTCGACGGCGTCCGCGCCGACGACGAGCTGGCGAACACCGAGACCTTCGGCCCGATCGTCGGCGTCGCCTCGTTCGGCGACTTCGACGAGGCGATCGCGCTCGCCAACGGCCACGGCTACGGGCTGTCGGCTGCGATCTACACCCAGAGCCCGAAGCACGCCTTCCGCTTCCGCGAGCGGGCGAGCGCGGGGATGGTGAGCGTGAACAACTCGACCTCCGGCGCGGAGGCGCACCTGCCGTTCGGCGGCAACGGGAAGTCCGGCAACGGCAGCCGCCAGTCCGGCATCTGGGTGCTCGAGCAGTTCACCCGCTGGCAGGCGATGAACTGGGACTACTCCGGGCGGCTCCAGAAGGCGCAGATGGACGTCCCGGAGGTACCGGCGGACCTCTCCTTCCGCCTGCCCGAGTAGGGCTCCGGGGGCAGCGCGACACGGCAGGGACCCACCCCACGCGCCGAGCCTCCCACCCCACGCCCGTGGCCGCGGGCGGGGAACACAAGCTCATGAGACGGGGTTCCGCCGTGCTCGCCCTGCCGTTCGCCGCCTGCGCCCTCGCGGCCCCGCCCGTGTCCGCCGACCCGCCGTGGACGGCGCCCGTGGCCGCCGGGGTCCCGCAGCCGACGCTCGTCGACGTCGGCGCGTCCGGGAACGGGATCGTCGTGGAGGGCGGCCTGCTGCGCCGCGCGCACCGCAGCGCCCCGATCCGCTCCGGGATGGTCGGCCCGCCGAGCCCGCTCGCCGTCCGCTTCCGCCCGCTGGCGGCGCGCGTGTACGGCAGCAACGCCCTCGTCGTCGCCGGCGAGGAGGCGGTGCGCGGCGGGCGCGCGAACCGCGTCGGCGTCGCCTTCGGCAGCGTCGACGGCCGCGTGGCGTCGACGCGCACGCTCAGCCGGCCGAGCATCCGCGTCCGCTTCGGCGGCATGGACGCGAGCCCCGCCGGCGCGGTCGCGGTCGTCTGGCGCGACGGCGACGCGGTCCGCCTCGCCTACCGCCCGCCGGGCCGGCGCTTCCGGCGCTCGGTGACGGTCGCGCGACCCGGGACGGTGGTCGGGAGCGCGGTGGCCGTGAACGCCGGTGGCGATGCGCTCGTCGCCTGGAACGGGTCGTCGCGGCGGCGCGGCGAGGAGACCGCGATGTTCGCGCGCATCGTCCGCGCGAGCGGCCGGCTCGAGCGAGCCCGGCGGCTCGGGCCTTCGTGGTGGAACTCGAGCGTCACCGCCGCGGTGACCGACGACCGCCGCGGCCTCGTCGCCTGGACGCCGGCCGACGGCGGCGGCGAGGTGCTCGCGGCACTCGGCGGGACGGGCGGGCGGTTCACCCGCGGGCGCGTGCTCGCCGACCTCGTGACCGGCTTCCGCGTCCCGCACCTCGAGGCCGCGTTCACGGCCGCGGGCGAGGGCGTCGTCGTGTGGTCGTCCGGCGACCCGTACTTCGGCGGGGCCGCGCAGACGCGCGAGAGCCTCGTCGCCGTCGCGGTCCAGCGCGGGACGGGGTTCGCGCCCGCGCAGACGCTCGGCGCGCCCGGCCGCGACGCGACGCTCGCGACGGGCCCGCGCGGCGAGGCGCTCGTAACGTGGCTGGCGAGCGGAGCGGGCGCGGGCGACGTCCTCGCCGCGCTGCGGCCCGCCGGCGGCGCCTTCGGCCCGCCGGAGCGCGTCGCGACCGCCCAGCAGTCACGGCCGCTGGCGGCGTTCGACCCGGCCACGGCGATCCCGCTCGTCTTCAGCGGCGGGCTCGTGTCGGGGCGACCGCCGCCGTAGCCCGCGCGGCCGTCGGTCAGCCGCGGAGGACGACGCCGACGCGCCGGGCCGCGACGGCGGCCCGGCGAGTGGCTTCCGCCCAGGGCCGATCAGTCATGCTCCCCGCCATGGAGGCCGGGATGCTCTCCGGCGTGCGGGTCGTCGAGCTCGCGCGCGTGCTCGCGGGGCCCTACTGCACGCAGCTCCTCGCCGACCTCGGCGCGGACGTCGTCAAGGTCGAGCACCCCTCCGGCGGCGACGAGACCCGCAGCTGGGGGCCGCCGTTCGCCGACGACGGCGAGTCGGCCTACTTCCTCTCCGTCAACCGCGGCAAGCGGAGCGTCGCGCTCGACCTCAAGGACGCGCGCGACCGCGCGGCGGCCGTAGAGCTGTGCGCGCGGGCCGACGTCGTCGTCGAGAACTTCCGCGCCGGGACGGCCGAGCGGCTCGGTCTCGGCTACGACGCGCTCGCGCAGCGCAACCCCGGCCTCGTCTACTGCTCGGTCACCGGCTTCGGCTCCGATCGCGAGCCGCCTGACCGCCCGGGCTACGACTTCGTCGCCCAGGCCGAGAGCGGGCTGATGGCGATCACCGGCCCGCCCGACGGCGAGCCGTCGAAGGTCGGCGTCGCGCTCGTCGACGTGCTCGCCGGGCTCAACGCGGCGGCGGGCATCCTCGCCGCGTTGCACGAGCGGCAGCGGACCGGCCGCGGGCGACGGCTGGAGGTGTCGCTCGTCGACAGCGCGCTCACGGCGCTCGTCAACGTCGCCGCCGGCGCGCTCGTCACGGGAGAGGAGCCGCGCCGCTACGGCAACGCCCACCCGAGCGTCGTCCCCTACCAGCCGTTCCGCGCCGCCGACGGTTGGGTCGCCGTCGCGGCGGCGAACGACGGGCTGTGGCGCAGGCTGTGCGAGGCGATCGACCGGCCCGACCTCGCGGCGGACGAGCGCTTCGCGACGAACCCCGGCCGCGTCCGCCACCGCGATGCCCTGATCCCCGAGCTGGAGCGGACCTTCTCGACCCGCACGGCCGACGAGTGGGTGGCGCTGCTCGACGCCGCCGGCGTGCCCGCCGGGAAGGTACGCGGCGTCGCCGACGCGCTGCGCGCCGTCGCCGAGGCCGGCCGCGCGGCGACCGTCTCGGTCGAGGGCGTGGAGACGGTGCTCCAGCCGCTGCTCGTCGACGGCCGGACCGTGGCCGCCTCGCGGCGCCCGCCGCGGCTGGGCGAGCACACCGAAGCGGTGCTTCGCGAGCTGGGGATCGAGCGCTGAGCGGCAGCCGCCCTACTCGGCGAGCATCGCGATGAGGTCCTCGCCCTCGTCGGCGTCGAGCGAGTGGAGCCAGCGGTCGCAGGCCCGGGCGGCCTGGCGGCCCTCGCTGATCGCCCAGACGACGAGCGACTGGCCGCGGCGGCAGTCGCCGGCGGCGAAGACGCCCTCCACGGAGGTGTGGTAGTCGGTCGCGGCGACGTTGCCGCGCTCGTCGAGCTCGACGCCGAACTGCTCCAGCAGCGGGCGCTCCGGGTGGAGGAAGCCCATCGCGAGCAGGACAAGGTCCGCGCGGATCGTGAACTCGGTGCCCTCGATCTTCTCGAAGCTCGGCGGCGGGCCGACCTCGTGGCCGTGGAGGTGCGTGACGCGGCCGTCCTCGCCGCTGAAGTGCGTCGTCATGACGCTGAAGCGGCGCTCGCCCCCCTCCTCGTGCGCCGCCGAGGTGCGGAGGATGAGCGGCCAGCGCGGCCACGGGGTGATGTCGGTCGGCCGCTCGCGCGGCGGCTCGGGCAGCAGCTCGAACTGGACGACCGACGCGGCGCCCTCGCGGTTGGCGTTGCCGAGGCAGTCCGCGCCCGTGTCGCCGCCGCCGATGATGACGACGTGCTTGCCGGCCGCGGTGATCGGCGTGCCGTCCGGGTACTCGCCGGCGACCCAGCGGTTGCGCTGCTCGAGGTACTCCATCGCGAAGTGGATCCCGTCGAGCTCCCGGCCGGGGACCGGGAGGTCGCGCGGGACCGTCGAGCCGGTGCAGATGACGACGGCGTCGTGGCGCTCGCGCAGCTCCTGCGCGCTGACGTCCTTCCCGACGGCCACGCCGGTCCGGAACTTCACGCCCTCCGCCGCGAGCAGGTCGACCCGGCGCTGGACGACCCACTTCTCGAGCTTGAAGTCGGGGATGCCGTAGGTGAGCAGGCCGCCGACGCGGTCGGCGCGCTCATAGACGGTCACCTCGTGCCCGAAGCGGTTGAGCTCGGCCGCGGCGGCGAGGCCCGCGGGGCCCGACCCGATGACCGCGACGGTCCGGCCGCTGCGCACCGGCGGCGGCTGCGGGCGGACCCAGCCCTCGTCGTAGGCGCGGTCGATGATCGAGACCTCGATCTGCTTGATCGTCACCGGGTCGTCGTTGATGTCGAGCACGCAGGCGGCCTCGCACGGCGCCGGGCACACGCGCCCGGTGAACTCCGGGAAGTTGTTCGTCGCGTGGAGCGCCTCGATCGCGTCCTTCCAGCGGTCGCGGTAGACGAGGTCGTTCCAGTCCGGGATGAGGTTCCCGAGCGGGCAGCCGTTGTGGCAGAACGGGACGCCGCACTCCATGCAGCGCGCGCCCTGCTCGCGCAGCTCCTCGGGCGGGAGCGTGTGCTGATACTCGCGGTAGTCCCGGACGCGCTCCTCGACGGGCCGCTTCGGCCCGTTCACGCGCCGGTAGCGGAGGAAGCCGCCGAGCTCACCCATGGCTCGGCACCCCCTCGACGCCGGTGCCGGACTCGACCGGGGTCATCCCGTCGGCGGAGACCTCCATGTCGCGGACGCGACCGGCGCGGGCCGCCCGCTGGGCGAGCACGCGCTTGTAGTCGCGCGGGAAGACCTTGACCCAGGCGCCCTTCAGCTCCTCCCAGCGGTCGAGCACGTCGGCGGCGACCGGCGAGCCGGTCCGGTCGCGGTGCTCGGCGATGAGCGCCCACATCTCCTCGAAGTCCTCGTCGGTCGGCTCCTCGAGGTCGACGAGCTCGCTGTTGCACTTCACCGGGAAGACGCCCTCGGGGTCGAGCACCCAGGCGATGCCGCCCGACATGCCGGCCGCGAAGTTCCGCCCGGTCGGGCCGAGCACGACGACGCGGCCGCCGGTCATGTACTCGCAGCCGTGGTCGCCGACGCCCTCGACGACCGCGTGGACGCCCGAGTTGCGGACGGCGAAGCGCTCGCCCGCGAGCCCGCGGAAGAAGGCGCGGCCGCTGGTGGCACCGTAGAGGAGCGTGTTGCCGACGATCACGTTCTCCTCGGCCTTGAAGCGCGCCCCCTCCGGCGGGCGGACGGCGAGCACGCCGCCCGACATGCCCTTGCCGGCGTAGTCGTTCGCGTCGCCCCAGAGCGTGATCGTCACGCCCGGCGCGAGCCAGGCGCCGAGGCTCTGGCCGGCGGAGCCGCGCAGCGTGATGTTGATCGTGTCGTCCGGCAGCCCCTCCGCCCCGTAGCGGCGGGCGATCTCGCCCGACAGCAGGCCGCCGACCGTGCGGTTCTTGTTCTTGACCTCGAGCTCGATGTCGACGCGCTCGCCGCGCTCGAGCGCCGGGCGCGCGAGCTCGATGATCTGGTGGTCCAGGTGGTCGTCGAGGACGGGGTCCTGCGGGCGGACGCGCCGGCGCGGGATCTCCGGCGGCATGTCCGGCGCCTTGAGCAGCCCGGAGAGGTCGATGCCCTTTGCCTTCCAGTGCTCGATCGCCTCGTCGGCCTCGAGCAGGTCCGTGCGGCCGACGAGCTCCTCGAACCTCCGCACGCCGAGCTGCGCCATGTAGCGGCGGACCTCCTCGGCGATGAAGAAGAAGTAGTTGACGACGTGCTCGGGCTTGCCGGTGAAGCGCTTGCGCAGCTCGGGGTCCTGCGTGGCGATGCCCACCGGGCAGGTGTTGAGATGGCAGGCGCGCATCATGATGCAGCCGGTGGTGATGAGCGGCGCGGTGGCGAAGCCCATCTCCTCCGCCCCGAGCAGCGCCGCGATGACGACGTCGCGCCCGGTCTTCATCTGGCCGTCCGCCTGGACGGTGATGCGGTCGCGCAGCTTGTTGAGGACGAGCGTCTGCTGCGTCTCGGCGAGCCCGATCTCCCACGGCACGCCCGCCGCGTGGATCGAGCTGACCGGCGACGCGCCGGTGCCGCCGTCGTGACCGGCGATGACGACGTGGTCGGCGTTCGCCTTCGCGACGCCGGCGGCGACCGTGCCGACCCCGACCTCGGCGACGAGCTTGACGCTCACCGACGCCTGCGGGTTCGCGCAGCGCAGGTCGTAGATGAGCTGCTTGAGGTCCTCGATCGAGTAGATGTCGTGGTGCGGCGGCGGCGAGATGAGCCCGACGCCCGGCGTCGAGTGGCGGATCTTGCCGATGTACTCGTCGACCTTGTGGCCGGGGAGCTGGCCGCCCTCGCCGGGCTTCGCGCCCTGCGCCATCTTGATCTGGAGCTGGTCGGCGTTGACGAGGTAGTGGGCGGTGACGCCGAAGCGGCCGGAGGCCACCTGCTTGATCGCCGAGCGGCGGCTGTCGCCGTTGGGGTCGGGGATGTAGCGGCGCGGGTCCTCCCCGCCCTCGCCGGTGTTCGACTTGCCGCCGATGCGGTTCATCGCGATGGCGAGCGTCTCGTGCGCCTCGGTGGAGATCGAGCCGAGCGACATCGCGCCGGTCGCGAAGCGCTTGACGATCTCCTTCGCGGGCTCGACCTCCTCGAGCGGGATCGGCGCGCCCTCGGCGGGCGGCTTCAGCTTGAGCAGGCCGCGGAGCGTCGCGCGCCGCGCCGAGTCCTCGTTGACGAGCCGCGAGAACTCCTCGTAGGCGGCCTGGCCGCCCTCGCGGACGGCGTGCTGCAGGAGCGCGATGGTCTCGGGGTTCCACTGGTGGTGCTCGCCCCCGCGCCGCCAGGCGTGGTAGCCGCCGACCGGCAGGCGCGTCTTCGCGCGCGGGTAGGCGCGGCGGTGACGGCCGAGCGCCTCGGTCGCGAGCACCTCGAGCCCGACGCCGCCGATGCGCGACGTCGTGCCGGTGAAGTACTTGTCGATGAGCTCGGGCGCGAGCCCGACCGCCTCGAAGATCTGGGCGCCCGCGTAGGAGCGGACGGTCGAGATCCCCATCTTCGAGATCGTCTTGAGGATCCCCTTGCCCGCGGCCTTCACGAGGTTCTGCTCGGCCTTGTCGGCGCCCTCGACGCCGGGCAGGCGGCCCTTGTCGAAGAGGTCGTGGAGCGTCTCGAAGGCGAGGTACGGGCAGATCGCCGACGCGCCGTAGCCGATCAGCGTGCAGAAGTGGTGGACCTCACGCGGCTCGCCGGACTCGACGACGAGGCCGACCCGCAGGCGGGTGCCCTCGCGGACGAGGTGATGGTGGACGCCGGAGACGGCGAGCAGCGCCGGGATCGGGACCCGGTCGGGCCCGGCGGCGCGGTCGGAGAGGATGAGGATGGTGTCGCCCGCCTCGATCGCCTCCGAGGCCTCGCGGCAGAGGCGCTCCAGCGCGCGCTCGAGCCCCGCGGCCTTCTCCTCCACCGGCCAGGTGGCGTCGAGCGTCCGCGCGCGGAAGACCGAGTGGTCGACCTGGCGCAGCTTCTCCAGCTCGGCCGGCGTGAGCAGCGGCTGCGACATGACGAGCTGGTGCGCGTGCTCGGGCGTCTCGTCGAGCAGGTTGCCCTGCGGCCCGACCGCGGTCGAGAGGCTCATGACGATCTTCTCGCGGATCGGGTCGATCGGCGGGTTGGTGACCTGCGCGAAGAGCTGCTTGAAGTAGCTGTAGAGCGGCGGCGCCTTGTCGGAGAGGACCGCGAGCGCGAAGTCGTTGCCCATCGAGCCGAGCGGCTCCTCGGCCTTCGCCCCGCCCATCTGCGCGAGCGTGATGCGGACGTCCTCCTGCGTGTAGCCGAAGAGGAGCTGGCGCGTGTGGAGCGGGTCCGCGGCGATCTCCTTCGGCGCGACCTCGGGGAGGTCGTCGAGGTGGACGGAGTGCTTGCGGTACCACTCCCCGTAGGGGCGGCCCTCGGCGATCTCGCGCTTGATCTCCTCGTCGGGCACGATCCGCCCCTGCTCGAGATCGACGAGGAAGATCTTGCCCGGCTGGAGGCGGCCCTTGCGGATGACCTTGGCCGGCTCGGCGTCGAGCACGCCGGTCTCGGAGGCGAGCACGACGAGCCCGTCCTCGGTCACCTGCCAGCGGCCGGGACGGAGGCCGTTGCGGTCGAGCGTCGCGCCGAGCACGCGGCCGTCGGTGAAGGCGACGGCGGCCGGGCCGTCCCACGGCTCCATGAGGCAGGAGTGGTAGGCGTAGAAGTCGCGCAGCCACTCGGGCATGTCGTCGCGGCCCTCCCACGCCTCCGGGATCATCATCATGAGCGCGTGCGGCAGCGGCCGGCCGCCGAGCACGAGCAGCTCGAGGACGTTGTCGAAGATCGCCGAGTCGCTGCCCGACTCGCGGACGACCGGGAGGACCTTCTCGAGGTCGTCGCCGAACAGCTCGCTCGCGAGCGTGCTCGTGCGCGCGCGCATCCAGTTGACGTTGCCGCGCAGCGTGTTGATCTCGCCGTTGTGGGCGATGTAGCGGAACGGGTGCGCGAGCTCCCAGCTCGGGAAGGTGTTCGTCGAGAAGCGCGAGTGCACGAGCGCGAGCGCGCTCTTCATCCGCTCGTCCTGCAGGTCCGGGTAGTAGCGCGGGAGCTGCGGGCTCGTGAGCATGCCCTTGTAGACGAGCGTCCGGCTGCTGAAGCTCGGGATCGCGAGGTGCTCCTCGCCCGCCTCGCGCTCGATCACGCGCCGGATGACGTAGAGCTTGCGCTCGAAGGCGTCCTGGTCGTCGAGCGTCGAGCCGACGAAGACCTGGCGGATGACCGGCTCGACCTCGGCCGCGCTCGGACCCGGCACGGTGTGGTCGACGGGGACGTCGCGCCACCCGAGCAGCTCCTGGCCCTCGGCGACGACGGTGCGCTCGACGATCCGCTCGATCTCGCGGCGGTGGTTGTCGTCGGTCGGCAGGAAGAGGACGCCGACGGCGTAGCGACCGGGCTCGGGCAGCTCGAAGTCGACGACCGCGCGCAGGAACTCGTCGGGGAGCTGCATGAGGATGCCCGCGCCGTCGCCGGTGTCCGGCTCGGCGCCGCTCGCGCCGCGGTGCTCGAGGTGGTCGAGCACCCATAGGGCCTTGCGGATCGTGTCGTGCGTCGGCGTGCCGGAGAGATCGGCGACGGCGCCGACGCCACAGGCGTCGTGCTCGTATCGAGGGTCGTACAGGCCTGCGGCCTGAGGTCGCGTCGATCTGTGCATGAACGAGAGAGGAGGAGGGCGGCGGGTATCCCCAGGGCCGACTTCAGGGACGGCGCGACGGGGATCGGGTATCTTAGCGAGAAATCGGGTCATTGGGAACGGTCTCGGCTACCCAACCTGCGATGGGGCGAAGACCCATCGCCGAATGGGTGCCAGTACCCATGAGGCCCCGATGGCGACGGAATGGGGTCCGCGGCGCCGGCGGCGCTTGCGGTTCGGGGCGGGCGCCGCGGCGCGGACGGTCGCCGCGTGCCGCTTCCGGCGGGCGGGCGCGCAATAGGAAGCCCCCGCCTGGGCGGGGGGCTTCCCGTAGCCGGCCGATAAGCCGGATTCTGTCGTGGGCAGCCATCCATCTGCCCCGCCTGGCGGCGGGGCGGGCCCTTCGCGGGCCCTGCGGCCTACCTGGAGCTCGGCGGGCAGCGTCATCGCTCCTGCTTGGCCTTGCACCGGGTGGGGTTTGCCTGGCCGCCGTGTCACCACGACGCCGGTGCGCTCTTACCGCACCATTTCACCCTTGCCGGCGGCGGCTCACGTGTGGCCGCCGCTTAGGCGGTGTGTTTCTGTGGCACTTTCCCGCGGGTTTCCCCGGGTCGCTTTCGCGACCACCCTGCCCTGTGGTGTCCGGACTTTCCTCGAACGCCGGTTTTCTCTCCGGCGCCCGCGGCTGCCTGGCCGGCACTCCCCATGGTAGAGGGACGCGCGCGCCCTGCTCAACCGCCGCAAGCGCCCGCCCGGCGGCGGGCCGACAGGGTGGCCGGCAGCGGCACGCCGCCCTGCCCCTCCTCCGGCGCACGCCGCTCGGCGCCGAGCCCCCCTCAAGGCGAGCAGCCGGCCCGCGGCCGGCTGCTCGCGTCGTGAGAGGTGTGTCGTGCCTACTCCTCGATGACGTGGGCGTGCCACGCCTCGGCGAGCTTCGCGCCGCCCTGCTGGCTGAGCGCGGTCGCCATCGTCGCGTCCTCGAGGACGATCCGGTTGCGGCCCTCCGGCGAGGGCAGGCCGACCTGCTGGTCGACGATCCGGTCGAGCAGGCCGAGCGGGCCGCAGCCCTCAGCCCGCGGCACGGCGAAGCTGTCGTCGCCGAGCGTGGCGCCCGAGATCTCGAGGACGAGCACGCCCGACACAGCACTGCCGGAGATCGTGCCCTGCGTGATGGTCTGCGGCCGCAGCAGGATCGGGTTCGCGTCCGAGCCGATCGTGCAGTTGCCGCCGAGCAGCGGGTTGCGCAGCCGGATCTTCACCGGCAGCGTGACGATCGGCTTCCCGGGCGCCAAGGCGCCGTTGGCGTCGAAGCCCGTGACGTCACCGGCGAGCTCGACGGTCGCGGTGACCCCGAGCAGCGGGTCGAGGAGCCGGAAGAGCGGCGCGAGCGCCTCCGGCGGCTCGAAGCCGAGCAGGCCGCCCGGGACCTCGACGGGCTCGGCGGCGAGCGTCCGGCCCTCGGTCGCCGGGATGCCCCGCTCGCCGCTGCCGGCGAGGCCGAACTGGACCTCGGTCTGAGCGGTCTGGACGACCATGTCGCCGATCGCGAACTCGCCGCGCGGCGACGAGGTGGCGACGCAGCCGGTGCCGAAGACCGTCGGCCCGCTCTCGATCATCTCCGGCGCGTCGACCGGGCAGTGGCTGAACGGCGTGAACGGCTCGGCCAGCTTCGCCGCCCACGCGGAGCCGGCGGGCAGGACGACGGCGGCGGCGCAGGCGGCCACGACGGCGACGCGACGCCGCCACGGCACCGCCGCTCGGAAGCGCGAGTCACTCATACGATCCCTCCCCCTCTGGGGGCCCGCCGCGCAAGGCAGGGCCCCAGGTTCCGATGGTTACCCCTGCTTGAAGACGGCCACGGCCACTTGGGGCCACGGCATCCCGCCGGCGGGGAGCCTATCCCGGCGCTCGACGGAGCGTCAAAGGGGAGCCGGCGGCGGCCGGGACCCCGCGCGAGCCCTCACGCGAGCGTCGAGCCGCACCCGGTGCAGGTCCCCTCGGCGCGGCCCGGCTCGCGGCGCATCTCCGCGCCGCAGAGCGGGCACGCGGCCGAGCCGGCGACGGCGAGGCCCTCCCACACGCCCGCAAGCTTCGCTCCGAGCGTCAGCCCCGTCGCTCCGGTCCCCGACGGGCCTGCCGACGCGGGCGCCGTCGGGGTAGGTCGGGCGCCGTGATGACGGCGCGACGGATCGAACAGCCTTCCCTGCCGCGGCATCCGGCCCCGGCGGGCGCCGAGGGTTGCCGCGGCCGCGCTCACGAGACCCTCCGGAAGACGCCGACGACGCGCCCGAGGATCGCGACGTCGCGGCTGCGGATCGGCTCGTAGTCGTCGTTCTCGGGCTGGAGGCGGATGTGGTCCTCCTCCTTGAAGAAGCGCTTGACGGTCGCCTCGTCGCCGACGAGCGCGACGACGATGTCGCCGTCCTCCGCCGTGTCCTGCGAGCTCACGACGACGAAGTCGCCCTCGAGGATGCCCGCGTCCTTCATCGAGTCGCCGCGGACGCGGAGGATGAAGTCCCCCTCCTCCCCGCCGATGAGCGACGGGACCTCGACGTACTCCTCGATGTTCTCCTCGGCGAGCACCGGCTGGCCGGCCGCGACCTGGCCGACGAGCGGAAGGCCGCCCGGCGAGACCGCCTTCTTCGCCTTGTCGACGAGGATCTCGATCGCGCGCGGCTTGCTCGGGTCGCGGCGGAGCAGCCCGATCTTCTCGAGGTTCGCCAGGTGGGCGTGGACGGTCGAGGACGACGTCAGCCCGATGGCGCGGCCGATGTCGCGCACCGTGGGCGGGTAGCCGTGCTCCTGGGAGTAGCGCCGGATGAACTCGAAGATCTCCTGCTGGCGCTTCGTGAGGTTCAGCTCGACCATCCCGAACGCCTCCTGCGCGAATGCGGAACGAACATGTGTTCGCATGCTACCGGGGGTCCCGGACGGACTCAAGACCGAGCCTCGGCAACCGAAGATCATGACCGAGGTTGGGACTGGTCACACGCGCCAGCGTGGCTATAATCCCAGCCGCATCACGCGCCTGTGGCGGAATTGGTAGACGCGCAAGGTTGAGGGCCTTGTGGGCCGTAAGGCCCGTGGGAGTTCGAATCTCCCTGGGCGCACTGGAGAAGCCCCCGCCGCCGCGGGGGTTTCGTCGTGCTTGGTGGCGGGTTGCGGTGCTCCGCCGGCTGCGGGGTTCCGGGGCCGAGGGAGCGATGAGGGGATGGCCGGCGTGGCTCGGTGCTCGCCTGGTGCGCGCCGGTGCTCCCGGTGGTTGAGGGGATGGCCCCGGCTGACGGGAAGCGTCCTGCCCTGCCCCCACATAGCCGGGTCAACCCAGGACGCTTGGGCCGGCGGACGGGCTCCCGCGCGGAAGCGTCCTGCCCTGCACCGACATAGCCCGGTCAACCCAGGGCGCTTCGGCCGGCAGACGGGCGGCCTCCCGCGTTTGCGCGCCCGCGCGCGGGGAACCCTGCCGCCCTGGACCGCAAGCGACCGAAAGGAGCCCAGATGGCGGCGAAGCAGAAGCGCGGCGGCGGCAGCGGTAGCACGCAGCTCTCGCGCTGGGAGCCGTTCCGCGAGATCCAGGAGATGCGCGACCGGATGGAGCGGCTCATGCAGGCCTTCTGGAGCGGGATGCCGGCGCCCGACGGGGACGCCTGGTCGCCGATCGCCGACATCGAGGAGACGAAGGACGCCTGGCTCGTCAAGGCCGAGCTGCCGGGCGTGAAGCCTGGCGACATCAAGGTCGAGATCCGCGACCACACGCTCGAGATCTCGGGCGAGCGCAAGGAGGAGGAGCAGCGCGAGGGCGAGGTGCGCCGGCAGATGCGGCGGATGGGTCGCTTCGAGTACCGGGCCACCCTGCCGCCGGAGGCCGACACCGAGCACGTGGACGCCTCGCTCGACGCCGGGGTGCTGACCGTCCGGGTGCCGCGCACCGAGGCGCCCAAGCCGCGGCAGATCCCGATCAAGGCCGGCTGAGCCCGCGCGGGCGGCCCGTCGCCGGCGGCGAGTCCCGCGCCCGCAGCGGGCGTCTCCCGGACCCTGACGACGGCCCCGGATGCCGATAATAATCCGGGGCATGAGCTCGCCGCCGGGACAGACCCGCAAGGAACGTCGTGCACAGATGCGCGCCGAGCGCAAGGCGCGCGAGCAGGCCGAGGCCGAGCGCGCCCTGCGGCGGCGCCGCCTGCGCATGGGGCTCGCCGCCGTCGCGGCGGCGGTCGCCGTCGTGCTCGCGGTCGTGCTCATCGCCGGCGGCGCGGGCGACGACGGCGGGCTCGAGCCGGGCGAGGAGCCCGCGGGCGTGGCCGAGAGCCGCGCCATGCTCGACGGCATCCCGCAGGACGGGATCGTGCTCGGCGACCCCGACGCGCCGGTGACGCTCGTCGAGTTCGCCGACCTCCAGTGCCCGTTCTGCCGCCAGTACGCCGTCGGCGCACTGCCGGGGATCGTCGAGGACTACGTCCGGCCCGGCCGCGTCCGCCTCGAGCTGCGGCTGCTGCGCTTCATGGGCGTCGACTCCCAGCGCGCCGCCGCCGTCGCCGCCGCGGCCGCCGCCCAGGACCGGCTCTGGAACTTCACCGACCTCTTCTACCGCAACCAGGGCCGGGAGAACTCCGGCTACGTGACCGACGACTTCCTGCGCAAGATCGGCGAGGCCGCCGGGCTCGACGTCGACCGGGCCTTCCGGGACCGCGACGGCGTCCCCGCCGAGGAGCTCATCATGGAAGGCGAGGACCTCGCCAACGAGCACGGCATCGACTCGACCCCGTCCTTCCTCGTCGGCCCCACCGGCGGGCGGCTCGAGCGGCTCGAGGTGACCTCCCTCGACGCCGGGTCGTTCCGCGAGGCGCTCGACGAGGCGCTCGCAAACGCCCGATGACCCGCATGGAGCGCGCGATGGCCGCGCTCTCGCTCGCCGGCCTCGCCGTCGCCGGCTACCTCACCTGGGTCCACTACGCCGAGGTCGAGCCGTGGTGCACGAGCTTCTCCGACTGCGTGCGCGTGCAGAGCTCCGCGTACGCCGACCTCGCGGGCGTCCCCGTCGCCCTCATCGGGCTCGCCGGCTACGCGTCGATCCTCGGCTCGCTCTTCATCCGCGGCGAGCTCGGGCTGCTCCTCACCGCGTTCCTCACGCTCGTCGGCGTCGGCTTCTCCGCCTACCTCACCTGGGCGGAGATCTTCTGGATCGAGGCGATCTGCCAGTGGTGCGTGGTGAGCGCGGTCCTCATGACCACGCTCGCGGCGCTCGCCTTCGTCCGCCTCCTGCGCGCGCCGCCCGACGCGGGCGAGGCGCGGTAAGTTCCCGGCTCGTGGCTGGCGCGCTCGTCACCGGCGCAGGACGCGGTCTCGGGCTCGAGATCGCCCGGGTGCTCGTGCGCCGGGGCCACGTGGTCTGCGTCACCGACGTCGACGGCGACGCCGCGGCCGCCGCGGCCGAGCAGCTCGGCGAGGCCGCCCTCGCGTCGGCGCTCGACGTGCGCGACCCGGACGCCTGCCGCGCCGCCGCCCGCCAGGTCGCCGAGCGCGCCGGCTCGCTCGACGTCTGGGTGAACAACGCCGGCGTCCTCTTCCCCGGCCTGCCGTGGGAGCACGACGACGAGGTGCTGCGCACCACCCTCGACGTCAACGCGCTCGGCACGATGCACGGCACCCGCGCGGCGCTCGAGGTCATGCGCCCCGCCGGGCGGGGCCACATCGTCAACATCGTCTCGCTCGCCGGGCTCGTCGCCGCGCCGGGCGAGGTCGTCTACTCGGCCTCCAAGCACGCCGCGATCGCGTTCAGTCTCGGCACGCTCTTCGACCTGCGCCGCACCGGCGAGAAGCACATCCACATCTCCTGCGTCTGCCCCGACGGAATCTGGACGCCGATGCTCCAGGAGACCGTCCACGATCCCCACACCGTCGCCTCCTACACGGGCCGGCTGCTCCGCCCCGAGGAGGTCGCCGAGCAGGTCGGCAAGCTGCTCGACCGCCCGCGGCCGGTGCGCTCGATCCCGCGTAGCCGCGGGCTCCAGGTGCGGCTCTTCGATCTCTGGCCGCGGCTCATGCTCGCCGTCATCGGGCCGCTCGAGCGGATCGGGCGGCTGAAGCAGGCGCGCGTGGCGCGGCGCGGCGGGCGCTAGGCGGCGAAGAGCGCGCGCGCCCGCTCGAGCACCAGCTCGGGCGCCTCGTCGAGGATGAAGTGGCCGACGCCCGGGACGACCTCGATCTCCGACTCGGGCGCGTGCTCGGAGAGCCCGTCGAGCATCCGCGGCGCGATCGCGAGGTCGGCGGCGCCGTGGAGCATCAGCACCGGCACCTCGACGCGCCGGTCGCGGTAGCGGCCGGCCGCCCAGGCCGGCGCCTCGCGCGTGATGAAGGCGCGGTAGGTGAGCGACGCCGCGCGCGCCCGGGCGCGCTCGCGGAACGGGCCGAGGTAGATCTCGCGGTCCTGCGCGGTCCACGACCCGCGCGTGCCGAGGCGCGCGACCGCCTGCGGCAGCGCGCGGCGCGCGAGCGCGGGCCCGAGCAGCGGGGCGCCCGCGAGCGGCTGGTAGGCGAAGCGCCACAGCGAGAGCAGGTTGCGCGGCGACGGCGACGGGAAGGGATGGCCGCAGTTGAGGGCGAGGAAGCGCTCGAACCGCTCGGGCGCGCGCAGGCAGGCGAGGAAGCCCGCGATCCCGCCCCAGTCGTGCCCGACGAGCCCGGCCCGCTCGATGCCGAGCGCGTCGAGCAGCGCGAGCAGGTCGGAGGCGAACTGCTCCTTCTCATAGCCCGAGCGCGGCGCCTCCGACCAGCCGTAGCCGCGCAGGTCGGGGCAGATCACCCGCCGCGACGACGCAAGCCCGGTGAGCAGCGAGCGGAAGACCCACCAGTTCTGCGGCCAGCCGTGGAGGCAGACCACCGGCGGCCCCTCCCCCGCCTCGGCCACATGGAACCGGACGCCGCCGGCCGCGACGTCGCGATGGCGGACACCGGGGAGGTCGGGGAGGGGGATCAGATCTTCAGCAGGACGATGATGTTGATGACGAACGCGAGCGCGAACGCGATCGTCCAGCGGTTGAGGTTGCGCTCGACGAGCGACCCTCCGCCGAGCGGACCGGCCCCGGTCCCGACGCCGAAGGCGCCCGACAGCCCCGAGTCCTTCCCCGAGTGGAGCAGGACGAGGACGATGAGCATGACCGACAGGAAGACCTGCAGCGCCATGAGGAGGGACTCGAGCATCGCGGGCACAGGGTAGCGGCCCGGCGCGCGGCGGCGCCCGGCTACCCCAGCTCGTCGAGCCGCTTGAGGATCGCGATCGCCTCGCCGCGCAGCTCGCGGTCGATCCGCCGCCAGTCGTCCTCCGACAGCTTCCCCGTGCGGCGGTCGAGCTCGGCCTCGCGGATCTCGCGGTACTTCGCCTCCTTGGCGGCCTCGAGCTCCTCGCGGAGCTGCTGCTCGGCGCGCTCCTCCCGCTCGGCGCTGCGCAGCGGGCCGGTGACGAAAAACGCCACGACCGCGAGCAGGACGATGACGGCGAGCCCGTACTCCATCGTCACGCGCGCGCGAACTCGCGCAGCTCCCGCCCGACGCGCGCGGCGTACACGCCGCCGAGCGGCCGGCGGCCGGCCGGCCACAGCGCGATCACCGCGCCGAGCACGGCGACGAGGCCGCCGATCCAGATCCACGCCACCATCGGCGAGACGAGCGCGCGCACCGTCACCGGCGACGCGGTGTTCGCGAAGCGCTCGGCGAGCGCGGCGACGAGCAGGCCGCCGACGTCGCTGCCCAGCGAGGCGAAGCGCTCGTCGCCCTCGCGGATCGGCTCCTCGAGCGTCTGCAGGTCCGGCACCGCGGCGATCCAGAAGTCGCGCAGCAGCCCCCAGCGGACGTCGACCTCGCTCGTCGCCTCGCCGTCGAAGAAGCTCCGCAGCGGCGCCTGGGGGTCGGGGCGGCTGGCGCCGTAGTAGTTGCGCGACGGCTCGACGACGAAGCGCTCGCCGTCCTTCTCCACCTCCAGCCGCGCGCCGAGCGTGAGCGGCGCGCCCGTCCCGGAGCGGTCGTCGAGCACGCGCGCGATCGGCTCGCGGTAGGTGATCGTGTAGTCGCCCACCGTCGTCGACTGGCCCGGCACGAGCCGCGCGTCGCGCTGCTCGACGAACGCCGACGACGCCGCCACCCCGAGCAGGGCGAGCGCGATCCCGGCGTGGACGATGTAGCCGCCGTAGCGGCGGCGGTTGCGCCCGACGAGCGCGACGAGCGCGACCGGCCAGGGCTCGCCGGCCATCACCCGCCGCGCGCGCACGCCGCGCCAGTACTCCTGCGCGACGACCCCGAGCACGAACGCGACGAGGCTGAACATGACCAGCGACGGCACGCTCTCCGCCGCCGGCGTGAGCGCGAGCATGACGGCGAGCGCGACGGCCGTGAGCGCGAGCGGCGGCACGAGCGCGCGGCGGAGGCTCGCCCACGTCGCGCGCCGCCACGCGAAGACCGGCCCGATCCCGGTGAGCGCGACGAGCACGAGCGCGAGCGGCGTCGTGTAGCGGCTGAACCAGGGCGGCCCGACGCTCGCCTCCTCCCCGCCGATCGCCTCGGAGATGAGCGGGAAGAAGGTGCCCCAGAAGACGACGAAGCAGAGCCCGACGAGCACGAGGTTGTTCGCCAGGAACACCGCCTCGCGCGAGAGCAGCGAGTCGAGCCGCGCCTGCGAGCGCAGGTCGCCGAGGCGCGAGACGACGAGCGCCGCCGAGCCGGCGAGCACGGCGACGATGAACGCGAGGAACGGCCCGCCGAGGGTCGAGGCGCCGAAGGCGTGGATCGAGTCGAGGATCCCGGAGCGGACGAGGAACGTGCCGAGCAGCGACAGCACGAACGTCCCGATGATCAGCGAGACGTTCCAGACGCGGAGCATCCCGCGCTTCTCCTGGATCATCACCGAGTGGATGAACGCCGTGCCGACGAGCCACGGCATGAGCGCGGCGTTCTCGACCGGGTCCCAGGCCCAGTAGCCGCCCCAGCCGAGCTCGGTGTACGACCAGAGCGCGCCGAGCATGATCCCGAAGCCGAGGAAGCTCCAGGCCGCGAGCGAGAAGCGGCGCGTCGCCTGGATCCAGTCGGCGCCGGTGCGCCGGCTCGCGAGCGCCCCGATGGCGAAGGCGAACGGCACCGAGAAGCCGACGTACCCGAGGTAGAGCATCGGCGGGTGGATCATCATCGCCGGGTGGCGGAGGAGCGGCTGGAGCCCGTTGCCGTCCGCCGGCGGGGAGGCGAGCGTCGCGAACGGGGGCTCGGCGAAGACGACGAGGCCGAGGAAGAATGCCGCCACGACGGCGAGCACCGCCTGCGCGTACGGGACGATCTCGCGCAGCCTGCGGCGCACGAGCAGCAGCACCGTGCTCGCGTACAGCGACAGGAGGAAGACCCACAGCAGCAGCGAGCCCTCCTGGCTCGACCACATCGCCGTGAGCTTGTAGAAGGCCGGCGTCGCCTCGGACGAGTTCTGGGCGACGAGCGCGAACGAGAAGTCCGAGCGCAGGTAGGCGGCCTCGAGTACGGCGAAGGCGACGGCGAGCAGGCCGGCGAGCGCGAAGATCGCGCGCCGCCCGGAGGCGACCCAGCGCCACTCGCCGCTGCGCGCGCCCCACAGCGAGGCGGCGGCCGCATACAGCGCAGTCAGGAGCCCGGCGAAGAGGCAGGCGGAGCCGAGCCAGGCCATGGCCTCAGCCGCCGGAGCCGGCCGTCTCTCGGTCGCTCTCGAACTTCGACGGGCACTTCGTCACCAGCGAGTCCTTCTCGGCGACGAAGGTGCCGTCCTGGAGCTTGCCCGTGACGATGACCTCGCGCCCCTCGCGGAACGGGTCCGGCACGACGCCGGTGTAGCGGACGGGCAGCTTCGCCGTCCCGTCGGGGTCGCGCAGCTCGAAGGCGAGGACGTCGCCCTCGCGGCGGACGGACCCGGCGACGACGGTCCCGCCGAGGTCGTAGGTCTGGTCGTCGCCCGCGGCGAGGACCTGCGACGGGGTGCGCTGCTCGGTCGCGGCGCTGAAGCTCGTGTAGACGAGCGCGCCGGCCAGCAGGAGCGCGACGGTGAGGAGCGTGACGAGCCTGAGCTGCCGCTTGCGAGCCGGGTCCACGGCGCCCCATTGTGGCAGGGACCGCGGCCTTACGTCTGGCTGGGATGGCCGTCGCCCGGCCAGGGCGAGAGGATGAGCAGCAGCTTGGCGTCCTCGCGCGCGCGGACCTCGTGGCGCTCCTTCGGCGGGAAGTGGGCGGCGAAGCCCGGCCCGCCGAGGACGGTCTCGCCGTCCTGGACGAGCTCGATCTCCCCGTCGGCGACGATGAGCCAGGCGCGCTCGTGGACCTGGTGCTCCTGGAGGCGCTCGCCCGCCGGGAGGTTGATCGCGATCGCGCGCGCCTCGTCGTCGGAGCGGAGCACCCGCGGGCGGTGCGGCTCGACCTCGAGGGTGGGGATGTCGAAGGTGTCCATGGCTCCCCTCACTTCCGTAGCTGCAGCGTGCTGATCACGGTCTGCGCCTCCGCCAGGCGCTGCTCGCTCGCGCCCTCGGCGGCGAACACCTGGACGAGGAAGGCCTCCTCCTGTCCCCGGACCGCGGCGACGAGCACACGCACGTCGGTGCCCCGAGCGTTCGTCCCGGAAACCACCGCGCTCACCGTCGGGCGGCGGGCGATGGCGCGCCCGTCGCCGGCGCGGACCTCGGCGTCGCCGTACTGCCGGCGCAGCGCGGCGACGGCGCTGTCGAGCACCCGCTCGTACTCGGCGGCCGGCGCCGGGGAGGACACGGCGACGATGACCGTGCGGTCCGGGCTGACGAGCCGGACGGCCCCGCGCCGGCGGCCGGCGTCCCATCCCTCCGGGCGGCGGGCGATGACGCCGACGCGCGGGTCGTTGAAGACGCCCTCCGCGCGCGGCACCGGCACGACCGGCGCCGGCGGGCCCTCCTCCTCCTCGCCGGAGCCGCCGCCGGCGACGAGCGCCACGACCGCGGCGACGGCGAGGAGCGCCACCGCCACCGCGGCCGCGCCCCTGCGCGTCATGCCTTGTCGCTCGGCGGGCGGGCCGCTCACGCGGCGCGGCGGCCGGCCCCCTCGGTCGCCCGCCGCAGCGCGAGGCCGCCGGCGAGCGCGAGCGCCCCGAGCAGCGCGATCACGAGCAGCTCGGCGCCGGTGACCGGCAGCGAGCCGCCGTCGCCGCCGCCGCGAGCGGTGACGCCGGCCTCCCCGGCGCCGTCGTCGCGGCCGTCGCCGCCGTCCGCGCCGTCGTCGTCGCCCGCGTCGCCGCGGTCGCCCGGCGTATCCGGCCCGCCGAGGCCGTCGTCGTCGCCCGAGCCCTCGTCCGAGCCGTCGTCGTCCGGCGGCGTCAGCTCGGCGGGCGCGACGGCCGCGGACTCCGACGCGGCCGTGCCCGCCTTCACGAGCGCGCTGCCGCCGGCCTCGATCGCGAAGACGCCGAGCGCCTCGCGGACGCCGTACGGCACGGCGGCCTGCGCGCTCGGCTCGCCGACGCCCGCGTTGTCGTCGGCGTTGCAGACGATCGCCGCGAGCGGCGCGAGCGGCGTGAACGCGCTGTCGGGCGTCCCGTCGGCGCAGCCGGCCGCCGGCAGCGGGATCCCGGCGCCGCCGAGGTTGATGACCGACGAGCGGTTGTCCTGGACGGCGGTGCCGTCGTTGCAGGCGCGCGAGTCGGTGGCCGAGCGGGCGACGTCGGCGAGCGCGACGCCGGCGAGCCCGAGCCCCGCGACGACGCTGTCGGCGGAGGCCGTCTGGCAGGTGCCGTCGGAGGAGATGCTCGCGTTCGACTCGACCGCCGAGACCGCCAGCGCCGGCGAGCCCGGCGCGCCGATCCGCGCCGTGGCGACCGCGAAGCGGTTCGTCGAGCCGCTGCCGGTCGTGGCGGACTCCGCCGCGAGCACCTCGAGGCAGATGGTCGTCGCGTCGCAGAGCGCGTCGAGCACCCCGGTCTGGAGCGCGTCGAGCGGCCCGGCCGCGGTCTGCCCCTCCTGCGTGTCGACGCCGACCAGCTCGTTGCCGAACAGCGCGAGCACGGTCACGTGGCCGTGGTAGTCGCCGCCGGGCTGCTGCTCGCCGCGCGTCCGGCCGAGCACGATCTCCTCGCGCGCCTGGCCGGGGTCGCCGGCGCCCGTCGGATCGCCGGCGAGCGGCCGGTTGGTCGACGGCTGGAGGTCGACGACGAGCGGGCTGCCCTGCGCGTGCGGGTTCGCGCCGTGGGCGGGCGGCTGGTACGTGCCCTGCCCGGGCGTCTGGGCCGGCTGGGCCGGCGCGGCCGGGGTCATGCGCCGCGCCGGCGGCGCGAGCGCGCGCTGAAGCTGCTCCTGCACCGGCGCGAGCGCCCGCTGCACCGGCTCCAACGTCTGCCGCAAGCCACGCTCGACGTCCTCGAGCAGCCCGGCGCCCGAGGAGACGGGCAACGCCAGGAGCACCGCAATGGCCCCCACCAACGTCGCACCCGCCGTCGCGCGTCGACGGACGTGCCGTTCCATTGTCTCCGACCTCCTTGTTGGTCTGGCCGCGGCTTTTCTCCGCCCGGTCGTCCACCTCGTCCCGGCGGAGGACCCCCCTGCCCAACGCCCGGCACTCGGTCGCGGGACATCCTAGAGAAGCGAGCGGCGGCGCGCCAGAACGCGGGCGCCGCGGCGCCGGGGCGGGTGTAGGCGGGCGCGCGAGTGGGCAAACCAGCCTTAGGCGAGGGCACCCCCCTGCCCGAGCACCCGGCGCCGGCATCGCTCGGCGCCGGGTGCCGCCCTCGCCGCCCTCCTCCGCCGTCGCTCGCGACCCGGCTCCTTCCTCGGGCCCGGGGCGAGTGACCCGAGTGTCCTGCCCTGCCCCGCCATGGTCGGGTCAGGCCAGGACGCTTGGCCCCGCCCCGCGGCGAGGCAGCCCGCCGCCGTCCCAATCCGTAGGCTTTCCCGGCCCAAGTGGCCTTCGCCGTCGTCGTCTTCCTCGCCGCGCTCGCGCTGATCGCGACCGAGCGCATCCACCGTACGAAGATCGCGCTCATCGGCGCGGCGCTCGTCGTCGTCTCGCAGACGATCGACCAGGAGCGCGCGGTCGAGGCGATCGACTGGAACACGATCGGCCTGCTCGCCGGGATGATGCTCATCGTCCGGCTGACCGAGCCGACCGGCGTCTACAACTACCTCGCGATCCGCGCCGGCCAGATCGCCCGCGGCCGCCCGCTCGCCGTCGTCGTCGCGCTCACCGGGACCACCGCGCTGCTCTCGGCGTTCCTCGACAACCTCACGACCGTCCTGCTGATGGTCCCGATCACGTTCCTGCTCGCGGACACGCTCGACATCGACCCGCTCCCGCTCGTGATCATCGAGGTCATCGCGTCGAACATCGGCGGCACGGCGACGCTCATCGGCGACCCGCCGAACATCCTCATCGCCGGCGCGACCGGCCTCTCCTTCATGGACTTCGTCCTCAACCTCGCCCCGGTCGCGGCGCTCACGTACGCGGCGATCACCGCGGTCTTCTACCTCGTCTTCAGCAAGCGGCTGTGGATCGAGCCCGCCGCCCGCGAGCGCGTGCTCGCGCTCGACGCCCGCCGCTCGATCGAGGACATGGGCGAGCTCAAGCGGACGGTCCCGATCCTGCTGCTCACGATCGTCGCCTTCTTCTTCCACAAGCCACTCCACCTGGAGCCGGCGACGGTCGCGCTCACCGGCGCGGCGGTCATGCTGCTCGTCAGCCGCCAGCCGGTGGAGAAGGCGCTCGAGGGGATCGAGTGGCCGACGCTCTTCTTCTTCCTCGGCCTGTTCGTGCTCGTCGGCAGCCTCGAGGAGACCGGAGCGATCGAGGAGGTCGCCGACGCGATCGCCGAGGTCACCGGCGGCGACCGCACCGCCGAGCTCCTCGGCATCACGTGGGTCTCGGCGCTCGCCTCGGGCCTCGTCGACAACATCCCCTTCACCGCGACGATGATCCCCGTCGTCGAGCAGCTCCAGGGCGAGGCCGGCGCGGACGACGCCTACTGGTGGGCGCTCGCCCTCGGCGCCTGCTTCGGCGGCAATCTCACGCTCATCGCCGCCGCCGCCAACGTCGCCGCGGCCGGGATGGCGAGCCGCGCGGGCCGGCCGATCAGCTTCGCCCGGTTCCTCAGGCTCGGCGCGCCGATGACGCTGCTCTCCATGGTGATCGCGACGGGATATATCGCACTCCGCTATCTCTGAGGGGCGGAGAGATGCCGCGCTCGCTCAGCGAACAGCTCTTGCGGCAGGTCCCCCTGCTGCGGGCCGACCAGGACCTCGGCTCGGCGGCGCGGGCGGTCGTGTCGGCGGGCCTGCCGGCGCTGCCGGTCGTCGGCGACGACGAGCGCTACGCGGGGATCTTCGGCGAGCGCGAGCTCATCACCGCGGCCTTCCCCGGGTACCTACGTGAGCTGCACTCGGCCGCGTTCGTCAGCCACGCCGCCGAGGAGGGGATCGAGCTGCGCGACTGCGCCCACGAGCCGGTGGCCGACCACATGAACACCGAGCACGTCGACGTCGGCAGCGACGTCTCCGACGCCCGGATCGCCGAGATCTTCCTCCACCACCGCGTGCTCATCGTCCCCGTCGTCGACGACGGCCGGGTGCGGGGCGTCATCACGCGCGCGGACTTCTTCAAGGCCGTCGCCGACCGCCTCCGCGGGGGCGATCCGGGGTCGTGACGCGCCGCCGGCGCAACCGCTGGCTCCGGCTCTTCGTGACGGCTCGGCTGCTCGCGACCGCGGTCGCGATCACGCTCCTGTCGGTCCACGACGTCACCGGCCACGACGAGCTGCTCATCTGGCTCGGCGGCGGCTACGGGATCGCGAGCATCGCCGCCTACGTCGCCTGGCCGGCGCTCCAGCGGTCCCGCGTGGCGTGGGCGGCGGACGTGCTCGGCACGATCGCGCTCGTCTACGCCGCGCAGGACTGGGCGAGCCCCTTCTACCTCATGGCGCTGAGCTCGCTCGTCTTCCCCGCCACGGCCGTCACGCTCCGCCGCGCCGCGCTCATCGGCGCGGGCTTCACGCTCGTCTACCTCACCGCCTCGATCATCACCGGGATCGACCTGCCCGAGCTGCGCGAGACCAGCCGGCTCGAGAGCCTCGCCACCCACCTGCTCATGCCGGTGTTCGTCGCGCTCGCGCTCGCCTACGCCGCCGAGCTGCTCGCCGAGCGCGAGCGCTCGGCCCAGCTCGAGATCGCCGCCGAGCGGCGCCGGATCGCGCTCGAGCTCCACGACTCGGCCAAGCAGCGCGTCCACGCCGCCCACCTCGTGCTCAGCTCGCTGCGGCGCGGCCTGAGCGGGGAGGCCGCCGAGGGCGTCGAGCAGGCGATGGGCGAGCTGCGCGCCGCGACCGCCGACATGGAGACGAGCCTGCGCGAGCTGCGTACCCCGCTGGAGGGCCGCGGCCTGGAGGAGGCGGTGCGCCGGCGCGCCGAGGAGCTCGCGGCGGCGGGCGACGTGCCAATCGAGGTCCACGGGCGGACCGCCGAGCTGCCGACGTTCGTCGCCGCCCACGCCTATCGCGTCGCCGCGGAGGCGATGACGAACGCGGTCCGCCACGCGCGGGCGTCGCGGATCGTCGTCCGCCTCGACGGCGACGAGGACCGCCTGCTCGTCGAGGTGCGCGACGACGGGCGCGGGCTGCCGGCGAAGCCGCGGCCCGGCTCCCACGGGCTACGCTCGATGGCGGCGCGCGCCGAGACGCTCGGCGGCTCGCTGTCGATCGGGCCAGGGCCGGACGGCTCCGGCACGGTCGTCCGCCTCGACGTGCCGCTCGACGGGGCGCGCCTGCTCGCATGATCCGCATCCTGCTCGTCGACGACCACCCCGCCCTCCGCGCCGGCCTCCACACGGTGCTGCGCACCGAGCCCGGCCTCGTGCCGGTCGGCGCGGCCGCCACGGCGCAGGAGGCGCAGGTCGCGATCGAGCGCCACCGCCCGGACGTCGTCATCGCCGACTACCAGCTCCCCGACGAGGACGGGCTGCTGCTCTGCCGCCGGATCAAGGCGACCGAGGACCCGCCGCGCGTGCTCATCTACTCCGCCTACGCGGGCGCCGCGCTCGCGATCCCCGCGCTCGTCGCCGGCGCCGACGGGATCGCGTCGAAGACCGCCGAAGCGGGGGAGCTGTTCGAGGCGATCCGGCTCGTCGCGCGGGGCCACAGCGTGCTGCCGCCGGTCTCGCGCGAGCTGCTCGACGAGGCGACCGCCAAGCTCGCGCCGGACGAGCTGCCGATCTTCGGCCTGCTCATGGACGGGACGAGCACGCCGGACATCGCCTCCACGCTCGGGCTCGCCCCCAACGACGTCGTCGAGCGGACGCGCTCGATCATCCAGAAGCTACGGCCGCAGATCTAGCGTGAGCGAGGCCTTCTACGTCGACGCGGGCGACCACTTCGCCCCCACGGAGCTGACGCGCGGCCCCTGGGACGCCGGCAGCCAGCACGCCGGGCCGCCGGCCGCGCTCCTCGGCCGCGCGCTGGAGCGCTGCGAGCCGCGCGACGGGATGGAGGTCGCGCGCGTCACCTACGAGATCCTCGGGCCGGTCCCGATCGCGCCGCTGCGCGTCGGCGCGCGCGTCATCCGGCCCGGCCGCAGCGTCGAGCTGCTCGAGGCCGAGCTGCGCGAGGACGGCGGCCGCCCGCTCGTCCGCGCGACCGCCTGGCGGATCCGAACGACCCGCCTCGAGCTGCCCGCCGACATGCCACAGCGCGAGCACGAGCCGCCGCCCGGGCCCGAGGCCGGCGAGCCGCCGGCGTTCTTCGAGGTCGGCTACGACGTCGGCTACCACACGGCGATGGACGTCCGCGTCGTCGCCGGGGCGGGCTTCGCCGAGCCGGGTCCCGGGACGGTCTGGATGCGCCCGCGCGTGGCGATCGTCGAGGGCGAAGCGCCGAGCCCGCTCCAGCGCGTGCTCGTCGCCGCCGACTCCGGCAACGGCGTCAGCGCCGTCCTCGACCACCGCCGCTGGCTGTTCATCAACTGCGAGCTCACCGTCCACCTCCACCGCCTGCCGGCCGGCGAGTGGGTCTGCGTCGACGCCGAGACGATCGCCGAGCCGCACGGGATCGGGATGGCCGAGGCGGTGCTGTGGGACGAGCGCGGCCGCATCGGCCGCTCGGCTCAGAGCTTGCTCATCGGCGAACGCGGGTAGCGGGACGTCATCGTCCCGACCGCAAAGGAGCGCGCACCGTGATCGGCTTCATCGTCGCGGGCCTCATCATCGGCCTGCTCGCCCGCCTCATCCTTCCCGGCAAGCAGCGCATCGGGCTGCTGTGGACGCTCGCCCTCGGCCTCGCCGGGTCCGTCATCGGCGGCACGGTCGCGAACCTGCTCGACACCGGCGACGTGATGGAGCTCAACGTCCTCGGCTTCATCGTCGCCGTCGTCGCCGCCGTCGGGCTGCTCGCGATCGGCGAGCGCGTGGGCCTGGGTCGCGGCGACGCCAGCGCCCGGCACACCTGACCGGATCTTCCGCGGGCGCCGATTGGCGCCGGCACCGCCGGGTAGGCGTGCCCTTCACGCCCCCGACCGCGAGGTGAGCACGATGAGGAAGGCGGACTTCAACGCCGAGGAGTGGTCGACGATCGCCGCCGGCCCGCCGATGGCCGGCCTGCGGGTGATGGCCGCCGAGCGCGGCGGGACGCTGCGCGAGAGCTTCTCGATGGCGAAGGTCTACGCGAAGGGGCGCGAGCGCGAGGGCGAGAGCGAGCTGCTCGACGAGCTCGTCCGCTCGCACCCCGAGGTCGAGCGGATCCAGGCCCGCACCCAGGAGGAGCTCGCCCACCGGGCGATGGACCGCCTGCGCGAGGCGATCGAGCTGATCGACCGGAAGGCGCCGCCGCCGGAGGCCGACGCCTACAAGCACTTCGTCCAGGACGTCGCCGAGGAGGTCGCGCACGCCCACAAGGAGGGCGGCTTCCTCGGCATCGGCGGCACGCCGGTGAGCGAGTCCGAGCAGCGGGCGATCGACGAGATCACCCGCCTGCTCGGCTTCGGGACCGCCGCCTAGCCGTTCGGGCAGATGACGGCGCGCCCGGCGATCTCGCCGGCGCGCAGCCGCTCGACGGCCTCCGCCGCGCGCTCGAGCGGGAAGCGCTCGACCCGCGGGCGGATCGCGCCGCGGCGGGCGAGCTCGAGCACCTCCATGAGCTCGATCGCGCTCCCCCAGTAGGTCGCCGACAGCGAGCACGCGTACGGCTGGGAGAAGAAGTTGAACGGGAAGCTCCCGCCGGCGAGGCCGATGAGCGTGAGCTGCCCCTGGACGCGGGCGAGCTTCGCGCCGAGCGCGAGCGTCGCGTCGGCGCCGACCACGTCGAGCACGAGCTCGGCGCCGAGCCCGCCGGTGAGGTCGCCGATCGCCTCCTCCGCGGCCGACGACTCGACGGCCTCGTCCGCCCCCGCCTCGCGGGCGAGCTCGAGCTTCGCCGGCGCGACGTCGACGGCGACGACCCGCGCCGGGCTGATCGCCCGCAGGATCTGCACCGCCATCTGGCCGAGCCCGCCGACGCCGATGACGACCGCGGTCGACCCGGGCCGCAGGAGCGGCAGCGCGCGCTTGATCGCGTGGTAGGGCGTGAGCGCCGCGTCGGTGAGCGGCGCGGCGTCGCGCGGGTCGAGGCCCTCGAGCGGGACGAGCAGCCGCGCCGAGGGGATGAGCATGTACTCGGCCATGCCGCCGTCGCGGCCGAGCCCGCCGCCGAGCGCGCCGATCTCGGCGGCCCGCTCGCAGTAGTTCTCCTCCGAGCGGCGGCAGGCGTGGCAGCGCCCGCAGCCCCACGGTCCGTAGACGGCGACGGCGTCGCCCGGCTCGAGCCCCTCGACGCCCGGCCCGACCTGCTCGACCCAGCCGGTGTTCTCGTGGCCGAGCGTGTACGGCGGCCCGAAGGCGACCGCCCCCTCGGGCCACTCGAGCAGGTGGAGGTCGGAGTGGCAGAGGCCGGCGCCCGCCACCTTGATGAGGACCTCCCCCGGCCCCGGCTCCGGCACGGGGATCTCCTGAAGCTGCGGCGGCTGCTGCCAGCCGACGTGGCGGAACGCGGTCATCGTGGTCATGGGCCGTCCTCCTCTGGCTCGTGGGGCAGGGCCGGCGCGCCGTGCGCGGCCAGGAACGGCGCGAGGTGGCGGCCGGCGACCTTCGCGGGCGGCCACCAGAGCGCCGTCGCGCTCGCGGCCGGCGGGTCGCCGCGGCCGCCGGTGGGCTCGCCACGCAGATGCTGAGGGCGGTCGGCGCCGACGAGGATGCCGCGCAGGACCGGGCGGAACGGCGTCGGCTCCTCGATCACGCCGAAGCGGTGGAGGATCGCGCTCACGGCGGCGTCGGCCTGCTGCGCGGCGACGCCGCCCTGCTTGATCGGGAAGTCGGTCGCGTCGCCGGCGGCCCAGACGTCCGGCGCGCCCTGGACGGCACAGTGGCGGTCGACGGGCAGGAACCCGCGCGGGTCGGCCGGCACGCCCTCGATCCGCGGGCCCTCGTGGGCGGCGAGGGCGACGACGCGGTCGGCGGGGACGCTGTCCTCGGGGACGAGCTGGAGCATCCCGCCGCCGAAGCGGTACGGGTAGCCGGTGCGGAAGCCGATGTCGTACTCGTCCAGCAGCGCGCGCATGTCCGCGCTCGGCTGGGCGCCGAAGTGGCCGACCGGCTGCGACTCCGGCGTGACGATGTCGATCCGCGGCTCCACCCCGCGCCGGCGCAGGTACGTCCGCGTCATGAGCGCGAGCTCGTACAGCGGGAGCGGCCAGGCGAGGCCCGGCGGGACGGCGAAGACGACGCTCTCGGCGGCGCCCGACTCGAGGTCGGCGAGGACCTCGCGCAGCGGGCCGACGTCCTCGGGCCCGGCGAAGGTCACCGCGCCGGGGATCGCCGGCACCCGGCGGGAGCCGATCGTCAGCAGCAGCGCGTCGTAGGGCAGATCGGCGCCGCCCTCGGTGAGGACGCGCCGGCGGTCGCGGTCGACGGCGCGCAGGGCGTCGCGCCGGTACGCCGCGCCCGCGTCGGCGACGAGCGCCGCGAGGTCGTGCGACCAGGTCCTCCCGCCGCCGAACGCCTCGACGACCGAGAACGGCCGGTAGATGAAGCGCTCGTCGGGCGCGAGCAGCTCGACCGCGACGCGGCCGTAGCCGCCGGCCCGCAGCGCGAGCGCCGCCTCGAGTCCCGCCACCCCGCCGCCTACGATGAGGACCGCGGGCCGCCCGTCGTGGCCCTCGCGGTCGGGGGGCGGGGCCGGGCTCATGAGCCGTCCTCTCCCTCCCCGGCGTCGTCGCCGTGCTCGCGCGCGCCGCGCGGGGTGACGAGCATCGGGCAGCTCACCGAGCGCATGAGCGCCTGGGAGACGCTGCCGAGCAGCGCCCGCCGCAGCGGGCCGTAGCCGCGCGAGCCGACGACGAGCAGGTCGAGCGCCTCGGCCTCCTCCTCGAGCGCGGCGAGCGGGCTGCCCATGCGCGTGACGCCGTCGACCGCCACCCCGGGCCCGACGTGCTCGATCGCCTCATCCAGGCGCTCCTTCGCCGCCTCCTCGAGCAGGCCGAGCTCGGCCTCGCCGATCGAGTAGGTCGTCCCCACCGGCGGGATCGCCGGCGGCGTCACGATCGTGACGATGCGCAACTCGGCGCCGTGCTCCTTCGCGAGGGCGACGGCGGCGTCGAGCGCGAGCCGCGCCTCGGGCGAGCCGTCGTAGCCGACGCCGATCCTGCGCAGCTCGGGGACGCCGTCGGCGCCGAAGCCGCGCGGCGCGACGGCGACGGCGCAGGGCGCGCCGCGCAGCAGCGACTCCGCCGTGCCGCCGGCGAGCATCCGGCCGAGCTTGCCGCGGTGGGAGGAGCCGACGACGATGAGGTCCGCGCCGACGTCCTCGGCCACCTCCTGGAGCCCGCGCGCCGCCGACGAGCGAGTGGCGACCTGCAGGTCGAGCTCGACGCCCTCCTGGAACGGGGCGCGCTCCTTGGCCTCCTCCAGCCGCTTCTGCGCATCCTCGAGCAAGTAGCGCTGCCACTCGGCAACGCCGACGCGCGGCACGTAAGGGTCGAACTCGCAGACCTCGGTCGCGATCACGCGCGCGCCCGGGCGGGCGAACATCGCCGCGAGCGCGACGGCCTCGCGCGCCGTCTCGCTCGGCCCGTGTCCGACGACGATCGTCTTGTAGGTCAAGGCAACCTCCCGGGGGCGGCCGGGGCGGGGCCCGTGTCCTCGGCCCCGCCCCCGGCGTGTTCGTGAAGCCCGCGCGTGACGCACGGATGGGCGACGTGCTCGCACGCGAGCAGGTCCGCCGCCGTCCTGGCGACGGCGGCCAGCAGGCACCCGGCGGACCGCAGCCGCGGGCTCACGAGCCCTCCCGCCGCCGCGGTGACGTCACAGCCGGGTATCTGGCCGTCTCGTCCATGCGCCCACGCTATCCCAGCATCGAGTACCCGGGCATCCCCCGGTTCCACGCCCCCGGCGCGGCGAATCCACGGAGCGACGCGGGGCGCGGCTAGCCGGTGAGCAGCGGGACGAGGTGGCGGCGCGCCGCCTCGCGGACGTGCTCCTCGTCGTCGAGCGGGAGCACGCTGTCCTGGATGAGGACGAAGCTGAAGGTGAGGCGGACGAGCAGCTCGGCGCGCGCCTCGACGTCGACGTCGCCCAGGACGCCCGCGCGCTGGGCGGCGCGCAGCCGCTCGGCGAGGTAGGCGCGCATCATCGAGAACAGCGCGCCGCCCTCGGAGGTGAGCGCGGCGAGCACGCTCTCCGGCTCGACGCGCGCGAGCCGGCCCAGCAGCGGGTGCTCGCGGACGAGCCGCAGGCTCGTGGCGAAGCCCGCGGCGACCTGGTCCTCGATGGGCGCGTCCGGCGGGCTGGCGGCGTCGAGCGCGGCGAGGCAGCGGCGCCCCTCGCGGACGGCGAGCGCCTCGACGAGGCGCTCCTTGTCGCCGAAGCGGCGGTAGACGGTCATCCGCCCGACGCGCGCGCGGCGCGCGACCGCGTCCATCGTGAGGTGCTGGACGCCGGAGGCGGCGCTGAGCGCGAGCGCGGCGTCGAGGATCCGCTCGCTCGTCTCGTCGGCGGGCGGCTCGACGGCGGGGTCGAGGGCCCGCGCGAGCAGGTTGAGCGGCTCGGCGGTCACGCCGCCGCGGCCGAGGCCGCCCGGCCGGGCGCCCGCTCGGGGTTGGCGACCTCACCGCGCTCGATCGCCTTCCGCCGCCAGCGCAGGTACGCGGGGCCGGTGACGAGCAGCGCCTTCGGCATGAGCGGCGTCGCCGCGCGCGAGGCCGCGGCGAGCGCGCGCAGCCGGCGCTCGTCGCGGGCGCTCCACGGGATGCCGAAGCGCGCGCGGAGGACCGGCGGCAGCAGGCCGGCGGTGGTGAGCCAGAGCGTGCGCGCCGACGGCAGGCTGAGCAGGCGCCAGACGCCCTCGCGCATGAGCGGGATCGGCGGCGGCGCGGGGCGCCGGATCGCGTCGAGCACGTCCTGGACGGCCTCGTTGTCGACGAGGCGGTGCTCGACCATGTCGTCGAAGTAGTCGCGGAACTCGCCCCACGTCCCGGGCAGGTCGCGCTCGCGGACGCCGATGAGCCGGCCGCTGCGGCGCCACTCCTCCCAGAAGGTCGCGAGGTCGGCGCCCTCGAGCCTGCGCCCGAAGAGGTGGTGGGCGCGGACGATCGCGTCGGCGAGCGTCGCGTGGACCCAGGCGTAGGCCTCGGGCTCGAGCGCGTGGTAGCGCTCGCCGTCGGGCCGGACGCCCTTGATGCCCTTGTGCATGTCGCGCACGCGCCGGCCGATCTCGGCGGCGAGCTCGGGCCCGCCGTAGGCCATCGAGTACGTGTAGTCGAGCGTGCGGAAGAGCCGCCCCCACGGGTCCTGCTTGAAGCTCGAGAACTGGCTCACGCCGGCGCCGACCGTCGGGTGGCCGACCTGGAGCAGGAGCGCGTAGCCGGAGGCGACGAGCAGGCGCGCGTCGCCCGCGTAGCGCCAGACCACGCCGCCGCGTGGCGGCACGAGCTGCGGGACCTCCTCCGGCGTCGGCATCACGCGGCTCATCCCGATCTCGTCCTCCTCCCTCGGTACAGGTGGTACGCAAACCGTCACCACCGTACCAGCGGCCCCGGATCGGGCGCAAGGGGATGACGGCCCGCGGGTGCGGCGTCCGCGCTGCGGGTAGGGGGCGCCCATGGACGATCCCGTTGAGTTCTTCCGCGAGCGGTACGAGATCCGCCGGCGCTCTGAGGACGCCGCCGCCCACCAGGTCGCGCTCCACCGCGAGAGCGAGCCGCTCGGCCGCCAGGTGCTCCGGTCGATGACGAACGCCCGCGACGCCGACGCGGCGCTGCTCGAAGCCCTGCTCGACCTCGTCGAGGCGGAGGCGAAGGAGGTCGCCGTCGCGCAGCAGTGGTTCGCCGCGGCGGTCGACGCGCGCGAGGCGACGGAGAAGCTGCTGCGCGAGTTCGAGCAGCGGCATGACGCCGACGCCGGCGGGTGAGGGCGGTGCTGATCTACTCGATGAGCGTCTCGGTCGACGGGTTCATCAGCGACCGCGACGGCGGCTTCGACTGGAGCGCGCCCGACGAGGAGCTCTTCCGCTTCCACATCGAGGAGGTGCGCGGGCTCGGCGGCTTCCTGCTCGGCCGGCGCCTCTACGAGACGATGCTCGTCTGGGAGACCGACCGCTCGTTCGTCGTCAGCGACGACGATGAGGCGTTCGCCGACCTCTGGGCCGCGCTCCCGAAGGTCGTCTTCAGCCGCACGCTCGGCCGCGTCGAGGGCCACGCCCGTCTCGCCGAGCGATCGCTCGCCGAGGAGGCCGCGCGGGCAGCCGAGGCCACCGACCGGGACGTAGGCATCGGCGGCGCCGGCCTCGCCGGGCAGGCGATCGCGCTCGGGCTCGTCGACGAGCTGCGGATGTACCGCTGCCCGATCGCCGTCGGCGGCGGCACGCCGTTCCTGCCGCCGGTCGCCGACGCCGTCGCGCTCGAGCTCGTCGAGACCCGGCCGTTCGGGTCGGGGGTCGTCCTCGAGCGCTACCGGCGCGCCTAGGCGCTTGCGCGGCCGGGCGCCGCCGGGCGGAAGCGCCCCGGCACCTGCGACCAGTCGCCGTCGAGGACGCCCGCGACCACGCCGCGCGCGCACAGCGGCGCGTGGATGATCCCCTCCCGGCCGTGGCCGCCGGCGACGACGACGCCGTCGTCCACCCGCCCGAGGACGGGCAGCCCGTCGGGGGAGGCCGGCCGCAGTCCGCTGCGCGCCTCGAGGAAGGCCGCCTCGGCGAGCTTCGGGACGAGGCGGATCGCGTTCGCGGCGATCTCCGAGACCGACCCGAGCGAGGGGTAGGCCTGGAAGCCGCGGTCGAGCAGGGTCGTCCCCAGCCAGTAGCGCCCCTCGCCCCGCGGGACGATCGAGCCGCGCGGCGAGCGGACCATGAGCCCGGGGCCGGAGCCGTCGGGGGTGCGGACGAGCAGGCTCTCGCCGAGCATCGGGCGCACCGCCCCGCCGGGCCACAGCTCCGACAGCCACGCGCCCGTCGAGACGACGACGTGCTCGGCGGACCGCCGGGAGCCGTCGGAGAGCTCGACCTCATGCCGGCCGTCCGAGCCGCGCGCGACGCGCTCGACCGCGACGCCCGTCGTGATCGTGACGCCGCGCCGCTCGCAGGCGGCGGCGAGCGCCTCGACGAGGAGGCCGGTGTCGACGGCGGCCGCGTCGGCCAGGTGGACGGCCGGGTGGTCGTCCACCCGCACCCCGGGGGCGAGCCGCTCGACGTCGGCGGCGTCGACGCGCTCGCAGCGCCAGCCGAACCGCTCGGCGCCGCGCACGGCCGCCTCGACGAACTCCTCGTGCTCTGCGTCGCCGACCCGGAGCTCGCCGAGGCGCCGGAAGCCGCTCGGGCGCTCCGCGTCGCGCTCGAGCGCCTCCGCCCAGGCCGGCCAGAGCGCGATCGCCTCCGCGTTGTAGCGGCCGAGATCGCCGTCCCACTCGCACGGGTCGCTGGGCGAGAGGACGCCGGCCGCCGCGCGCACGGCCGCCCCCGAGCCGAGGCGCCCCCGCTCGACGACCTCGATCGCGACGCCCCGGGCCGAGGCCTCGTAGGCGATCGCGAGTCCGATCATGCCGCCGCCTACTATGACGAGGTCCACGCCGGCCACGGCGCCGATCATGGCACGCCGGCCGCCGCCCTCCCCAACCCCAGGACGAAGCGTCGTGTCGCAGCCCGTCTCCCGCCCCAGCAGCGCGTTCGTGCCGTCGAGCTTCGCGACGTTCCGCTTCGTCGACCGCCGCCTCGACCCCGACGGGCGCGTGAGCCTCACCTACGCGCTCGACGACCGGCTCGAGTTCACCGAGCGCTTCGAGCTGCCGGTCCCCGCGCCGCTGGGCGACGAGCAGCTCGCCGCCGCCGAGCCGCTGCTCGACCTCCTCCACCTCGTGGCCGGCGTGAGCTACTTCAAGACCGCCGTCCCGCCGGAGGTCGCGGTCGAGACGACGCCGCCGACGCCGGCGGTGGCGGAGCTGCTCGAGGCGCTCTACTCCGAGGGCCTCGGGGAGTTCGCCTACCGCAACGAGCTTCCCGGGCTACCCCGGCCGCGCTTCCCGCGGCGGGCGGCGCGGGCGGTCCCGTCCGGCGGCGAGCCGGGGGTGCCGCGGACGCTCGTGCCGATCGGCGGCGGGAAGGACTCGCTCGTCGCCGTCGAGGTGCTCCGCCGCTCCGGGCAGGACTTCGCGCTCTTCTCCGTCGGCGACCCGGAGCCGATCGCCCGCACCGCGGCGGCGACCGGGGTCGAGCGGCACGTCGCGCGGCGCACGCTCGACCCGTCGCTGCGCGAGCTCAACGAGGCGGGCGCGCTCAACGGGCACGTGCCGGTGACCGCGATCGTCTCGTGCGCCGCGCTGCTCACCGCGCGCCTCAACGGCTTCACGCGCGTCGCCATGGCGAACGAGCGCTCCGCCTCGGACGCGAACCTCCGCTGGAACGGCACGGCGATCAACCACCAGTTCAGCAAGGGACTGGCGTGCGAGCGCCTGCTGCGCGCCGCGCTCGCGGAGGTGGCCCCCGACCTCGGCTACTTCTCCGTCCTGCGGCCGGCGTCGGAGCTCGCGATCGCCCGGGCGTTCGCCCGCTACCCGCAGTACCACGACCGCTTCACGAGCTGCAACGCGGTCTTCCGCCTCGACCCCACCCGGCGGGCGGCGAACTGGTGCGGCGACTGCCCGAAGTGCCGGTTCGTGTTCCTCGCGCTCGCGCCGTTCCTCGACCCGGAGCGCCTCGTCGCGATCTTCGGGCGGGACCTGCTCGACGACGAGGGCCAGTACGAGGGCTTCGCGCTGCTCGCCGCCGTCGGCGGCCACAAGCCGTTCGAGTGCGTCGGCGAGGAGGAGGAGAGCATCGCCGCGTTCCGCCTGCTCGCCGCCGACGAGCGCTGGAAGGAGCACGCGGTCGTCCGCCGCTTCGCGAGCACCGTGCTGCCGACCCTGCCGGACTCGGCCGGCGACCCGGAGGAGGCGCTGCGCTGCTCGGCCGAGCACCACGTCCCGAGCGACCTCGTCGCGTCCGTCGATGAAGTTCTCGGATGCTGACGGCCTGCGGGTAGGCCTCTGGGGCGCCGGCCGCGAGACCGCGTCGTTCGCGGCCGCGGCGGCGCGGCACTTGCCGCGCTGCCAGCTCGCCGTCGTGGCGACCGACGCGCCCGCGACCGCGGAAGAGCGGGAGCGGATGCCCGCGGGCGCGGCCTTCGTCTGCGGCGAGCAGGCCGTCGAGGCGCTCGCCGCCTGCGACCTCGTCGTCCGCTCGCCCGGCATCTCGATCCACCGGCCCGAGCACGCGGCGCTCGTCGCCCGCGGGGTGACGGTGACGACGGCGACGAGCCTGTGGCTCGCCGAGCAGGCGGGCCGGGCGGTCGTCGGGGTGACCGGCACGAAGGGCAAGAGCACGACGGCCTCGCTCATCGCCCACCTGCTGCGCGCCGCGGGCGCGAGCGCGGAGCTCGCCGGCAACGTCGGCCGCCCGGTGCTCGAGCTGCTCGACCGCCCCGCGCCCGACTACTACGTCGTCGAGCTGTCGAGCTTCCAGATCTCCGACCTCGCCGCCGGCCCGCGGGTGGCGGTGTTCACGAACCTCTACCGCGAGCACCTCGACTGGCACGGCTCGGCGGAGCGGTACGCCGCCGACAAGCTGCGGCTCGCGCGGCTCGAGGAGGTGGAGACGGTCGCCGCCAACGCGCGCGACCCGCGGCTCGCGGGGCTGTTCGAGCTGCCCAAGCGGGTGCTCACCTTCGGGCGGGCCCCGGGCTTCGAGCCGTCGGCGGAGGGGATCGTCCGCGAGGGGGCGACGGTGATCCCGGCGGAGCGGGTGCCGCTGCTGGGGACGCACAACCTCCTCAACGTCTGCGCCGCGCTGGCGGCGCTCGAGGCGCTCGGCGTGGAGCTCCCCGACCCCGCCGCCGCGCTCGAGGGCTTCGAGCCGCTCCCCCACCGCCTCGAGCCGGTCGCCGGCACGCCGGGCCCGGCGCTGTGGGTGAACGACAGCATCTCGACGACGCCCGAGTCGACGATGGCCGCGCTCGAGGCCTTCCGCGGCCGCCCGCTCATCGTCATCGCCGGCGGCTTCGACCGCCGGCAGGACTACGGCGAGCTCGGGCGGGCGCTGGCCGAGTCCGCCCGCGTCGTCATCGGCGTCCCGGACACGGGCGGGCGGATCGTGCAGGCCGTGCGTGAGGCAGGCGCCTCGGACTGCCGCACCTACGAGGCCGCCGACCTCGCCGAGGCCGTCGCCATCGCCGCCCGCCACGCGGGCCCGGACAGCGTCGTCCTCCTCTCACCGGCGGCGCCGAGCTTCGGGGCGTACCGCGACTTCGAGGCGCGCGGGCGGCACTTCCGGGAGCTGGCGCTGGCGAGTGGGGGTTGAGTCGCTCCCCGCGCGGGAGGGGGCCCCACGGACGCGTTAGACGTGCGCGCGTCGCGAGCTGGCGCGAAGGGCCTGCCGCGCGCGACGGATCGCGGCGATAGCCCGTCGAGCTTCCCGCCGCTGGCGCTCACGCATCCGCCGCGAGCGCTCGATCACCTTCCGCTCCCTGTCGATCAGAAGCCGGAGGTGCTCGCTGCGCTGCTGATCGGTTCGGGCCGCCTCAAGTGTCGGAGCCCCGCCACTCACACCCCCTTCGTGCCGCTGCGTACCACCTTGATCGGCAAGTCCTCCGCTGGCCTCCAGTCGGTCTGCCGCGGCAGACAGCTGCAGGATGGTGCTGGGCTCCGGCCTCGGAGCCGAGAGCGGACGACGGGCCTCGAACCCGCGACCTTCGGCTTGGGAAGCCGACGCTCTACCAACTGAGCTACGTCCGCGTGCGGAGAGAAGGCTAGCGCAGGATCGGCGCGCTGCAACGTCCTTCGCGGCGCCGCCACGGGCCGGCCAAGAACCGCCCCGCTCGGGCACCTGCGGTTCTGACTCCTCGACGCCGGATCGAGCGACCGGAGTCAGAACCGCGTGACAGTCGTGCGCTTCTGACCTCGGTCACCGAAGCGGGTGTCGAGGAGTCAGAAATGCAGGCCGGCCGGCCCGCCGGCGATGCCCCGGTGGCCAGGCGCCGGACGGCCCCGGCGTCCCGCAGCCGCATGCGGCCCGCACCGCCCCGCAACGGCGGCCCGGACCGCCCCGCGGTCTACCCTTCCCCCGACCGATGAAGCGGCTGCTCGTCCTCCTGCTGGCCTGCGCGGCGCTGCTGGCGCTGCCGGGCGCCGCGATCGCCCGGTGCCCGAAGACGTCGCTCGCCGAGGTCGAGGCCGAGGTCATGTGCCCGCAGTGCGGCATCCCGCTCGAGCTCGCCACCGAGGCGCCGCAGGCCCAGGCGGAGCGCCGCTTCATCCAGGAGCAGGTCGAGGCCTGCCGCTCGAAGGAGGAGATCATCGACGCCCTCGTCGCCGAGTTCGGCCCCGCCGTGCTCGCGCTCCCCGGGGAGGAGGGCGTCAACCTCGCGGTCTACGTCGTCCCCGTCCTCGCGGTTCTGCTCGGCGCCGCCGCCATCACCGTGGCCGTCCGCCGCTGGCGCCGCGCCCGGCCGGCCGGCGTCGCGGCCGCCGAGCCCGAGCCCCTGTCGCGGGAGGACGCCGAGCGGCTCGAGGCCGACATGCGCAAGCACGGGATCTGAGCGCCGGCCATGGACTCGGGCGTCGACACCACGATCGTCGCGGCGTTCGCGGTCGGCTTCGTCTCGTTCGTCTCACCCTGCGTGCTGCCGCTCGTGCCCGGCTACCTGAGCGCGATCTCGGGCGTCTCCTTCGCCGACATCCAGGAGGGGCGCGGGCGGCGGAAGGTGCTCGTCCCCGCGGTCCTCTTCTGCCTCGCCTTCACCGTCATGTTCATGGCGCTCGGCATGACGGCGACGGGCCTCGGCAGCCTGCTGCAGGACAACCGCCGCCTTCTCCAGCAGATCGCCGGCGTCGTCATCGCGCTCATGGGCGTCCTCTTCATCGCGTCGCTCTTCGTCGGCCGCCTCAACCGCGAGTGGCGCCCCGAGCTGCTCATGCGCCGCGCCCAGACCGGCGGCCCCGTCATCGCCGGGCTCGCCTTCGCCGTCGCCTGGCTGCCGTGCACCGGCCCGACGCTCGGCGCGATCCTCACCGCCGCGAGCACCGAGGAGCACGTCGCCAAGGGCGCCGTCCTGCTCGCCTTCTACGCCCTCGGGCTGACGGTGCCTTTCCTGCTCAGCGCGGTCGCGTTCTCGTCCGTCACGGGCGTCTTCCGCTTCTTCCGCGACCACTTCGCCCCCATCACCGTCGTCTCGGGCGTCATCCTCATCGCGATGGGCCTGCTCCTGTACACGAACGAGCTCACCCGCCTCAACACGGAGGCGCAGGCGCTGCTGAACGACCTCGGGATCAACTTCTTCAGCGAGCTGTGATCGCGCTGCCGTTCGCACAGGAGGAGCCCATCCCCCGCGCGCTGCGGCGAGCCTGCGGGGACGAGCCCGGCTGGGCCTGCGAGCGCGTCTGGGAGTGGACGGGCAACGCCGACCTGGCGAAGGTCGCCGACTGGGTCATCGGCAAGCCGCTGACGATCCTCCTCATCGTCGTCGTCGCGGCGATCGTCAACCGGATCGTCCGGCGCGCGATCAAGCGCGGGCTCCGCCGCCTCACCGCCGGCGGGGTGCAGGAGCGCCTCGGCGCCGTCCGCCGCCTCACCCCGTCCGCGCTGCTGGAGACCGAGGAGCTCAGCCTCCGCGCCGCCCAGCGCGTCGAGGCGCTCGCGACCGTCCTGCGCAGCGTCGCGAGCTTCGTCATCTGGCTCATCGCCGGCTTCCTCATCCTGGACGAGCTCGGCGTCGACCTGCGGCCGCTGCTCGCGGGCGCGGGCATCGTCGGCGTCGCGCTCGGCTTCGGCTCCCAGGCGCTCGTGCGCGACTTCCTCGCCGGCATCTTCATCCTCGTCGAGGACCAGTTCGGCGTCGGCGACGTCGTCGACCTCGGCGAGGCGCGCGGCACGGTCGAGGCCGTCAGCCTCCGCACCACGCGCCTGCGGTCGGTGGACGGCACCGTCTGGCACGTCCCCAACGGGGAGATCCGCCGCGTCGGGAACATGTCGCAGCACTGGTCGCGCGCGCTGCTCGACATCGAGATCGCCTACAACGCGGACATCGAGCAGGCCAAGCGGGTCATCAAGCGCGTCGCCGACGAGGTCTGGAAGGAGCGCAAGGAGGTGCTCGAGGAGCCGGAGATCTGGGGCGTCGAGAAGCTCGGCCCCGACGGGATCGTCATCCGCCTCGGCGTGAAGACGCGGCCGTCCGAGCAGTGGGACGTCAGCCGCGAGCTGCGCCAGCGGATCAAGGTCGCCTTCGACGAGGAGGGGATCGACGTCCCCGGGAAGGCGTAGGCCCCGCCTGCTGCTCGCCGGGGCGATCGCGCTCGCCGCGTTCGCCCGCAGGGACCTCTAGGCGGGCGACGGCTCGAGCAGCGGCCGCAGCGGCTCCGGCAGACAGGCGCGGATGTCGTCGAGCTCGCCCTCCGAGACGTAGCGGCCGAGCGCCCGCACGACCCCGTCGGCGGCGATCGACGCCTCCGTCGGCCCCGCGAGGTTCGCGGCCTCGGCCATCCGCCGCAGGAACTCCTCCGGGCGGCGGTAGCGGTCCGGCGCCTTCGACGGGTTCCAGCCCTCGTAGTAGATGCCGCGCAGCAGCTCGGGGAGCTGGGCGGCGAGCTGGGCCGCCTCCGCGACCGTGAGGTGGTCGCGGAGGGTGTGGAGGAATGCGCGCAGCACGCGCAGCGCGTAGACGCGGTCCTCGGTGTCGAGCTCGCGGGCGACCTCCTTGAGCCAGACGTTCGCGGTCTCGAGGCTGCGCTGGAAGGGATCGGGCGGCATCGCGGCCACCGTACCCCCGGGCGGGCGGGGCGGAAACACGGGGAAGCACGCGACGGCACGGGGAAACCGACGATGCGCCTCCGCGCCGGCGGGGTACCGTCGGCGGTGTCGACGCAGCCAAGGAGGTCGGACCCGATGCGCTACGAGCTGGCCACGATGAGCGGGAGCTACCTGACGCTCTCCTATGAGCACGCGACGGTCGGCGACGCGATGCGCGCCGGGGTGTTCACCTGCGAGCCCGGCGACTCCCTGCGCACGGTCGCGCGGATCATGGCGACCCAGCACGTCCACTGCGTGCTCGTGAGCAGCGAGGCGCAGCCGCTGGCCGGCCTCGTGACCGGGCTCGACCTGCTCAAGGCCGCGGCGGCCGGCACGATCGACACCGCCGCCGAGGCGGCGAGCTCGCCGCTCGTCACCGCCGAGCCCGCCGAGCCGCTGCGCGCGGCTGTCACGCGCATGGCGGCGGCGAACGCGACGCACGCGATCGTCGTCCGCGACGGCCAGCCGGTCGGCGTGCTCTCGGCCGCCGACGTGGCGGGGATCATCGCCTGGGGCGAGGCCTAGCCCTTCCCCCGGTCGGCCGGGGCGGGCCCGTCCCGCCCCGGCTACATCGACTCGGGCGCCTCGACCCCGAGCAGCCCGAGCCCGGTCGCGATCACGCGCCGGGTGGCGACGCTCAGCGCGAGCCGGAACGGCTCGGCGTCGGAGCCGACGACCTTGCAGTCGCGGTAGAAGGCCGAGAAGTCCTGCGCCAGCTCGTGGACGTAGACGGTGAGGCGGTGCGGCGCGCGCCGCTCGGCGGCGACGGCGACCTCCTCCGGCCACTCGAGCAGCCGCTTCACGAGCGCGCGCTCGGAGGGGTGCTGCTCGTGCTCGGGCCAGTCGCGCGCCGGCTCGTCGGCGTCGACGCCGGCCTTGCGGAGGATGCTCGCGATCCGCGCGTGCGCGTACTGGACGTAGTAGACGGGGTTCTCGTTGCTCTGCTCGCGCGCGAGCGTGAGGTCGAGGTCGAGCGTCGTGTCGTGGCTGCGCTGGAGCAGGAAGAAGCGCGCCGCGTCGACGCCGATGTCGTCGATGAGGTCGTCGAGCGTGACGATCGCGCCCGCGCGCTTCGACATCTGGACGCGCTCGCCCTTCTCGGTGAGGTTGACGAGCTGCATGATGAGGATCTCGAAGGCGTCCTCGCTCCCGCCGAGCGCCTGCCAGGCGGCGTTCATCCGCCCGATGTAGCCGTGGTGGTCGGCGCCGAGGACGTCGATCGCGCGGTCGTAGCCGCGCTCGAGCTTGTCCTCGTGGTAGGCGATGTCGGCGGCGAAGTAGGTGTACTCGCCCGTCGAGCGCCGCAGCACGCGGTCCTTGTCGTCGCCCCAGGCGGTCGTCCGCAGCCAGACCGCGCCCTCGCTCTCATACGTCTGGTCGCGCTCGCCGAGCAGCTCGAGCGCGCGGTCGATGCGCCCCTCCTCGTGGAGGGTGTGCTCGTGGAAGTAGCGGTCGTGGCGGACGCGGAAGCGCTCCAGCGTCGCGCGCACCTGCTCGAGCATGAGCTCGACGCCCTCGCGGGCGAGCTCCTCGGCGGGCCGGTTCGCGGCGTCCGGGATGCGCGCGGCGAGGTCGGCGACGTAGTCGCCGTGGTAGCCGTCCTCCGGCGGCTCCTCCCCGCGGGCACGGGCGCGGATCGACTCGCCGAAGCGCCGGACCTGGCTGCCGGCGTCGTTGACGTAGTACTCGCGCTCGACGGTGTGGCCGGCGAACTCGAGCACCCGCGCGAGCGCGTCGCCGTAGGCGGCGTGGCGGCCCGAGGCGACGGTGATCGGCCCCGTCGGGTTCGCCGACACGAACTCCACGAGGATCCGCTCGGCCGGCTCGGCGACGCCGGAGCCGTACGCGTCGCCGGCGTCGAGGACGTGGGCGAGCGCGTCGCGCACCCAGGCGTCGGACATGAAGAGGTTGAGGAAGCCCGGACCCGCGACGTCGACGCGGGCGACCTGCCCGGCGAGCTGCTCGGTGACGAGCGCGCCGAGGCGCTCGGCGATCGCGCGCGGCGGCTCCCCGAGCGCGGGCGCGAGCAGCATCGCGGCGTTGGTGGAGTAGTCGCCGAACTCGGGCTTCGGCGGGCGCTCGAGCTTGGGCAGCTCCGACAGCGGGCCGCCGCGCAGCTCGGCGGCGGCGTCGGCGAGGGCGGTACGCAGCGCGGCGATGGGGTCGGCCATGGCGGCCAGGGAGGCTAGCGCGCCCCCTCCGAGCTCGGCCCCCGGCGGGGGTAGGGTGATGGCGTGACCCTGACGCGCCCGCCTACGCCCGCACGGCGGCGAGCAGCTCCAGGCTCCCCCACGCCGTGCGCAGGCGCCGGTGGACGGCGAGGTCGGCGAACCCCGCGCCGGCGATGAGCTCCGGCAGGCGGCCTGCCGCGTGGTCGCGCGTGCCGTCGAAGCCGTCGACGAGCTGGAGGGCGAGGAAGGCCGCCCGCATGAGCGGGCCCGACGGGCGCCCCCAGTCGGCGACGTGCAGCCGCCCGCCCGGCCGCAGCACGCGGCGCGCCTCCGCCAGCGCGGCGCGCTTGCCCTCGGGGCCGAGGTGGTGGAGGAGCAGCGACATCACGACGCGGTCAGCCGACCCGTCGGGCAGCGGCAGCCGATCCGCGAGTCCCAGGCGCCACTCCACGCGCTCCGCCCCGCGCTTGCGCCGCGCCAGGGCCTGGATGCGCTGGTCGCCGTCCACGGCGACGACGCGGGCGTAGGGGCGGGCGGCGGCGAGGGCGATCGCGAGCGTCCCGGTCCCCGCGCCGACGTCCACGACGGTGACCGCGGCGGGCAGGCCGGCGAGCACCGCCTCGGCGAGGGCCGGCCGCCAGCGGCGCTCGCGCATCGTCAGCGCGAGGATCGCGTCGTAGGCGCGCGTGAAGGCCGCCCGCCCGGCGGCGGGGACGTAGCGCTCGGCCGTCGCGCCGCCCGGTGTCGCGTCCACCCCGCTCATCAGTAGTGGTACGGCTCCCCCGCGAGGATCTTGTGGGCGCGGTAGAGCTGCTCGAGCAGGACGACGCGCGCAAGCTGGTGCGGCAGCGTCATCGGCCCGAACGACAGCCGCAGGTCGGCCCCGTCGAGGTCGAGCCCGCGAGGGCCGCCGATGACGAAGCAGAGGTCCATGCCCGACTGGCGGCGCTCCTCGAGCCAGCGGCTGAAGGCGATCGAGTCGAACGTCTTGCCGCGCGAGTCGAGCAGGACGACGTAGGCGCGGCCGGGGATGCGGCCCGCCACCTGATCGTCCTCGCGGACCTCGACGAGCTCGAGGCGCGCATGGCGGGCGAGCAGCTTCTGGTAGTGCTGGACGTCGTCGGCGAACGGGGGCCGCAGCCGGCCTACGGCGAGGACGATGGTGCGCACCCGGTGCGATACTAGCCCGGTGCCGGACGCAGACGATCAGCCACGCGAGCGCCGGATCAACCTCCACTGGGATCCGGAGACGATGGCCGGCCACTACGCGAACTTCGCGAACGTCAGCCACTCTGACTACGAGTTCACGATCACGTTCGCGCGCGTCGACCACGAGGTCGAGGACGACGAGCTCCCCGGCGTGGTGGTGACGCGCGTCAACCTCTCGCCGCGCTTCATGCGCGAGCTCATCGACGCGCTCGAGGACAACTACGCGAAGTGGGCGACGCGCGAGCGCATCAGGGAGCTGCCCGAGTTCCCTGACGAGGAGCGCTGAGCCCCGCGCCGATCCGCTCCACGATCGTGGGGTGGGTCCCGAAGAGCGCCTGCCAGAGCCGCGGCGGGTCGGGGTCGGCGACGTTGCGCAGCGCGATCCGCCGCTCGAACTCGACGAACGCCGCCGGGTCGCCGGTGAGGCGGAGCGCGTAGGCGTCGGCCGCCGCCTCCACGTCGCGCGAGAGGACGTTGCCCGCGCACGTGGCGCCGAACGCGACGAGCGTGAAGGCGAGCGTGAGCGCGGGCACCGTCCGCGCCGACGCCCGCCGCGGCTCCTCCGGCGCCCAGCGCTCGGTGAGCCGCTGGACGAGCAGCACGGCGAACGGCGCGACGATCGCCAGCCAGGCGAGCCCGCGCAGCAGGTCGCGGTGGGCGACGTGGCCGAGCTCGTGGGCGACGACCGTCCGCACCTGCTCGGGCGGGAAGCCCTCGACGAGGTTGTCGTAGAGGACGACGCGCTTGGTGTGCCCGAGCCCGCCGACGTAGGCGTTCGCGCCGGTCGTCCGCCGGCTCGCGTCGACGCGGTAGACCTCCCCCAGGTCCACGCCCGCGCGCTCGGCGAGCGCGAGCACGTCGGCCCGCAGCCGCCCCTCCGGCAGCGGCTCGAAGTCGTTGAAGAGGCGGTCGAGCGTCACCGGGGCGACGTAGAGGTAGAGCGCGGCGAGCGCCGCGACGGCGGCCGAGCCGGGCAGCCACCAGCGGCGGGGGAAGCGCCGCACGAGCACGAGCGCGCCGGCGGTGAGCGCTCCGGCGAGCAGCGCCCCGACGCCCACCGACTTGCCGACGTCGAGCAGCCACGGGCCCCAATCCTGGGTGGCGAGGCCGACGTCGGCGGCGCGCTCGTGCTGGATCGCGTCGATCGGCAGCGCGACGAGCGCGAGCCCCACCGACAGCCCCGCGCCGGCGGCGGCGCCGCCGAGGTAGGGGCGGCGGGCGGCGCGCTCCAGCGCCCGGCGGACGCGCCGCGGCGGGCGGAGCGCGACGAGCGCGAGCGCGCCGGTCGTCAGCGCCAGCTCGGCGACGGCGAGCGCCCGCTGCGGCCCGCGGAAGGACTCGGCCCGGTCGAGCTCTTGGGGGGTGAAGTAGGCTGACGCCTCGACCACCTGCGGGTCGATGAGACCGCTCCGCGGGCGCAGCAGGATCGTCGCGACCCCCGCGGCGACGATCGCCGCGCCGAGCGCGAACCCGACGCCGAAGCGATGACGACGGACCATGCCCCTGACACCCTAGAGACGCGCGCCCGGCGGGTGGCGCTCATCTCCGACGTGCACGGCAACCTGCCGGCGCTGCGGAGCGTCCTCGAGGACGTGCGCGAGCAGGGCGTCGACGAGATCTGGTGCCTCGGGGACCTCATCGGGTACGGGGCGCAACCGGACGAGTGCGTGGCGCTCGCGCGCGAGTCCTGCGACGTCTGCCTCATCGGCAACCACGACCTCGTCGTGATCGGCAAGCTCGACATCTCGGACTTCTCGCTCAACGCCGCGCTCGCGGCGAGGTGGACGGACGAGCACATCTCCGAGGAGACGCGCGCCTTCCTCGCCGGGCTCGAGCCCGCCGCGACGCTCTCGCCGCAGATCGGCCTCTGGCACGCGAGCCCGCGCGACCCGGTGTGGGAGTACGTGCTCTCGGCGGGGCTCGCCGAGGCGTGCATGGACGAGATGGGCACGCGCATCGGCGTCGTCGGCCACTCGCACGTCGCGCTCCGCTTCGGCCGCGCCGACGGCGGCCCCACGACCGGCGCGCTCGCCCCCGACGGCACGGTGCTCGACCTCAGCGAGGGCGAGTGGATCGTCAACCCCGGCAGCGTCGGCCAGCCGCGCGACGGCGACAACCGCGCCGCGTGGCTGCTGCTCGACACCGAGGCGTGGACGGCGAGCTGGCGCCGGGTGGCGTACCCGATCGACGAGGCGGCCGAGGCGATCCGCGCGGCGGGGCTCCCCACCGACCTCGCCGACCGGCTGTACTACGGGCAGTGAGACGACTCGCGACGACAACGGCGGCGCTCGTGCTCGCGCTCGTGGCGGGCTGCGGCTCGGACGAGGAGCAGGGCGAGCCGATCCCGCGCCGCAACGCCCAGGCGATGCTCGAGGTGCTCGCGATGATCGAGCGCCAGGTCGAAGCCGGCGCCTGCAACGGCGCGCTCGCGAAGGTGCGCAACGACCTGCGCCCGAAGGTCGACGAGCTCCCCGCCGACGTCGACCCCGACGTCCGCCAGGCGCTCGAGGACGGGATCGACCGCCTCGTGCCGCTCATCGAGGACCAGTGCGAGCGCGAGGAGCCGCCGGCCGGCACGACCGAGACGACCCCGCCGGAGACCGACACGCAGCCGACGGAGACGATCCCGCCGCCGACCGAGACGACCCCGCAGACGGAGACGACGCCGCCCACCGAGACGACGCCGCCGCCGACGGAGGAGGAGCCCCCGCCGGGCAAGCAGAACCCGCCGGGCCAGGGCAACGGCCCCGGCAAGGGCAACGGCCCCGGCAAGGGCAACGGTGGAGGCGGCGGGGCGGACTTCCCCGACGCGGACGCCGTCCCGCGCGGCAAGGGGAGGGACCGGTGACGACGCCGAAGCTCATCGCCGGCCGCTACCGGCTCGACCGCCGCCTCGGCGCGGGCGGGATGTCCACCGTCTACCTCGCCGAGGACACGGTGCTCGAGCGCCCGGTCGCGGTGAAGCTGCTCGCCGAGCACCTCGCCGACGACGACGCGTTCGTGCGGCGCTTCCGCCGCGAGGCGCTCGCCGCGGCCCGCCTCCAGCACCCCAACATCGTCCAGGTCTTCGACTCCGGCAAGGACCCCGACTCGGGCCGCCACTTCATCGTCATGGAGTACGTCGAGGGGCCGTCCTGCGCGGCGCTGCTGCGCGAGCACCGCCGTCTCGACGTCGACCAGGCGGTGCGGATCGTCCGCGACGCCTGCCACGGGCTCGCCTACGCCCACCGCCACGGCGTCATCCACCGCGACGTCAAGCCCGGCAACCTGCTCATCGCCGAAGCCAGCGGGATCACGAAGCTCGCCGACTTCGGCATCGCCAAGGCGGCGGAGCAGACGCGGATCACCCAGGTCGGCTCGGTGCTCGGCACCGCCGCCTACCTCTCCCCCGAGCAGGCCCACGGCGAGGAGGCCGGGCCGCGCTCGGACATCTACTCGCTCGGCGTCTGCGCCTACCAGTTCCTCACCGGCCAGCTCCCCCACCAGTACGGGTCGCTCACCGAGCTGGCGGTGAAGCAGCAGCAGGAGCGGGTCGAGCCGATCACGCACTTCCGCGACGACGTGCCGGAGGCGCTCGACCGCGCGATCCGGGTCGCGCTCGAGCCGGAGCCGACCCGCCGGTACGCGAACGCCCTCGAGTTCGCCGAGGCGGTCGTGGCGGGTGCGCGCGGGCAGGACACCGCCGCGACGCAGATGCTCGGGGCCGCCGACGACGAGGCGGCGACGCAGGCGCTCCCCGCCGGGACCGCCGCGACGCGGGTGCAGACCCGGCCGGTGCCGCCCCCGCCCGCCGCGCCGGCGCCCGCCCGGCGGCCGGCGACCCGCGGCCGCGCCGACGCCCAGCGGGCGCGCCGGAGGCGGCGGCTCGGCAACCTCGCCGTCCTGCTCGCGATCGCGCTCGCGGCCGGGATCGTCGCCTTCGCGATCGTCTCCTCCGGCTCCGGCGACGGGGTCGCCCAGGTCGACGAGCAGACGATCCAAGACCAGATCGAGGGCCTGCGCAGCCTCATCGAGGAGCACTCGCGCTAGCGACCCGGCCGCGGCGGGCCGCCCGCCTCAGCGCAGGTCGCGCCGCTCGCCGCCCTCCTCGGCGCCGGAGACGCGCCCGCGGCGGGCGGCGGCGATGCCCTCCTCGAGCTGCTCGGCATCGACCGCGCCGATGACGTGGCCGACGACCCGGCCGTCGGCGGTGATGAAGAACGTCTCGGGCAGGCCCGTCGCGCCCCACGCGCGCGCGACGCCGTCGTCGTCGTCGCGGACATGCGGGTAGGTGTTGCCGACCTCGTCGAGGAACGCGCGCGCCTCGCCGGTGAGGTCCTGCATGTTCAGCCCGAGGAAGAGCACCTCGCCCTCGTGCTCGCGCGCCTGCTCGACGAGGACGGGCGCCTCGGTGCGGCAGGGCGGGCACCAGGACGCCCAGAAGTTGAGGACGACCGGCGTGCCGCGCAGCTCGCCGAGCGAGAGGCGGCCGTCGGCGGCCGCCGGGCGCAGCCGCTCAGGCAGGCCGGTGCCGGCGAGGACCGGCAGCTCGAAGCCCGGGGCGGGCGGCGTCTCGCCCCGGCCGAGGGCGACGTCGAGGTCGTCGTCGACGCCGGAGGCCGCGAGGCCGTAGGCGAGCAGCGCGACGAAGGCGGCGACGAGCAGGAGCGCGGCGATGACGCCCGGCCGCCGCAGCGGGCTCTTGGCGCGGGGCTGCTCCGGTGCGGCGCTCATCCGGCGTCACCGTACGGCGTCTCGCCGGCGAGGGTCCGCTCGGCGTAGGCGGCGAGCTCGCCCGCGGCGATCGCGGCGCGGATGCCCTCCATGAGCTTCGCCATGAACGTGAGGTTGTGGAGGGTGAGCAGCCGCTTGCCGGTGAGCTCGTTCGCGCGGACGAGGTAGTGGAGGTAGGCGCGCGTGTGCTCGCGGCAGGCCGGGCACGGGCAGCCCTCGGCGATCGGCTCGCGGCTCTCGCGCCAGCGCGACTTCGTGAGGTCGAGCCGCCAGCGGTTGTGCGGGTCGGGGACGAGGGCGGTGCCGTGGCGGGCGAGCCGCGTCGGCGTCGCGCAGTCGAAGGTGTCGACGCCGGCGGCGACCGCCTCGAGGATGTCGTCGACGTCGCCGATGCCGAGCAAATGCCGCGGCCGCTCGTCGCCACCGAGGGCGGCGATCGACCAGCGGACGACCTCGTGCATCTGCGCCTTCTCCTGCCCGAGCGAGCCGCCGATCGCGATGCCGTCGACGTCGGCGTTCGCGACGTAGCTCGCCGACTCGCGGCGCAGGTCCTCGTAGACGCCGCCCTGGATGATCCCGTAGAAGAGCTGGCCCTCCGGCGCGTGCGCGCGCTGCCAGCGGATGCAGCGCTCGAGCCAGCGGTGGGTCCGCTCCATCGAGCGGGCCGTGTAGTCGCGGTCGACGTGGAAGGGCGTGCACTCGTCGAAGGCGAGCGCGATGTCGGAGCCGAGCTTCGCCTGGACCTCGAGCGAGGTCTCCGGGCCCATGAAGCGCTCGGAGCCGTCGAGGTAGGAGCGGAAGCGAACGCCCTCCTCCTCGATGCCGAGGATGAGCTTGAGCTCGGCGCGGTCGCGCCGGCCCTTGATCTCGTCGGCGACCGAGCCGTGGCCCATGGAGAAGACCTGGAAGCCGCCGGAGTCGGTGATGATCGGCCGCCGCCAGCCCATGAACTCGTGGAGCCCGCCCATCCGCTCGATGAGCTCCTCGCCCGGCTGGATGAAGAGGTGGAAGGTGTTGCCGAGCACCATGTCGTAGCCGAGCTCGGCGACCTCGCCGGCGAGCATCGTCTTCACGGTCGCCGTCGAGGCGAGCGGCACGAACGCGGGCGTGCGCACGTCGCCGTGGCGCGTGTGGATGACGCCCGCGCGGGCGCCGCCGTCACGGTGGGTGATGGTGAACTGCGGGAGCGACACCGGCGGGGAGCGTAGCCCCGCGGCGCGGAGCTCGCCCCCCGCCCTCGCTCCTCAGCCCTCGAGCTCGGGCCGGCTGCCGTTGCCCGAGGTGATCTCGATGCGGCGCGGCTTGCGCTCCTCCGGCTTCGGGACGCGCACGCTCAGGACGCCGCGATCGAACGAGGCCTCGATGCGGTCGGCGTCGACCCCGTCGGGGAGCGTGAACGACCGGCGGAAGGTGCCGTAGGTGCGCTCGACGCGGTGCCAGCCGCGCCCGTTCTCACGGTGCTCGTTCTTGCGCTCGCCCGAGATGGTGAGGACGCCATCCTCGACCTCGACCTTCACGTCCTCCTCGGTCAGCCCCGGGAGGTCGGCCTGCAGGAGGTAGTGGTCGTCGGCCTCGACGAGGTCCACGGCCGGGACCCAGCGGCGGGTGCCCGCCCAGTCGAGGTCCCCGAAGACGGTGCTCATGAGACGCTCGAACTCGTGCGAGAACGGCTCGGGTCGCATGAGAAGCGCCATGGACTCATCACCTCCTCTCGGAAGTCTCCCTGTGATTTGCTCGCAAGCATAAAATCTAAGTTGTCGATTGTCAACTTATGGTGCGTAAGTGATCGGTCCGGGGCGGCGACGGGCAGGGGCGCCGGGCGGCGCGGCGGCGCTCGGCCGGGGCGACGGGCAGGGGCGCCGGGACGATGGCGGCGTTCGGCCGGGGGCGGCGACGGGCAGGGGCGCCGGGCGGCGCGGCCTGGCGCGGCGGCGGGCAAGCGTCCTGCCCTGACCCGACGATGGCGGACTGAGTCAGGACGCTTGACTCGCGTGCACCTCCCCGCGCAGGCGAGCGTCCTGTCCTGACCCGGCGATGCCGGGAAAACCCAGGACGCTTCCCCTCATTGCCCCTACCGGGCGCGGCCGGGGCCAGGCCCGGCGCGGCCGGGGCCAGGCCTGGCGCGGCCGGGGCCAGGCCCGGCGCAGCCGGGACGGCCAAGCCCGCCGCGGGCCGCCACGCCGGCCGCCGGCGCGACCCGGGCGTCAGGCCAGCAGGCTCTTGCCGGTCATCTCCGCCGGCTGCTCCTGGCCGAGGAGCGCGAGCACGGTCGGGCTGACGTCGGCGAGGATGCCGCCGTCGCGCAGGCCCGCCACGTCGGCGGTGACGATGAACGGCACCGGGTTGAGCGAGTGGGCGGTGTTCGGGCTGCCGTCCGGCTCGAGCATGTTGTCGGCGTTGCCGTGGTCGGCGGTGATGACGCAGGCGCCGCCGGTCTCGTGGACGGCGCGCACGACCTCGCCGAGGCACTCGTCGACGGTCTCGACCGCCGTGATCGCGGCCGGGATCGAGCCGGTGTGGCCGACCATGTCGGGGTTGGCGAAGTTGATGATCCCGAAGCCGTAGTCCTTCTCCCGCCAGCGCTTGACGAACTCCGCGGCGGCCTGGCGGGCGCTCATCTCCGGCTTGTGGTCGTAGGTCGGGACGTCGCGCGGCGAGTCGACGAGGCAGCGGTCCTCGCCGGCGTGCGGCTCCTCCTCCCCGCCGTTGAAGAAGTACGTGACGTGCGCGTACTTCTCCGTCTCGGCGACGTGGAGCTGGGAGACGCCGCGCTCGGCGAGCACGCTCGCCAGCGTCGCCGCCGGGCGCTCCGGCGGAAACGCGACCGGGAACGTCCAGTCCTCGCGGTACTCGGTCAGCGTCGTGAGGTGGACGTCCGCCTCCTCGGCGAGCTTCTGCGTGAGCTGGCGCGCCCGGTCGGGCCGGAAGTTGAAGAAGATCACCGCGTCGCCGGGCCGGACGCGCGCCTCCTCGCCGACGAGCGTCGGCTGGATGAACTCGTCGGTCTCGTCGCGCCCGTAGGCGGCGCGCACCGCAGCCTCGCCGCTCTCGGCCGGCGGCACGTCGGCCTTGCCGTGGACGATCGCGTCGAAGGCGCGCTGGGTGCGGTCCCAGCGCTTGTCGCGGTCCATCGCCCAGTAGCGCCCCATGACCGACCCGACGCGCCCGCCGTTCGCGGCCAGCACCTTCTCGGTCTGCGCGAGGTAGCCGGCGCCGGAGGTCGGGAGCGTGTCGCGGCCGTCGGTGAAGGCGTGCAGCACGATGTCCGGCACGCCCTCGGCGCGCGCGAGCTCGATGCAGGCGTGGAGATGGTCCATGCTCGCGTGCACGCCGCCGTCGGAGACGAGGCCGAGCAGGTGGAGGCGGCCCGCCTCGCGCGCCTTCGCGCAGGCGGCGCGGAGCACCTCGTTCTGCGCGAACGAGCCGTCGGCGATCGCGTCGTCGATGCGGGTGAGGTCCTGGCGGACGATCGAGCCCGCGCCGAGGTTGAGGTGGCCGACCTCGGAGTTGCCCATCTGCCCCTCGGGCAGCCCGACGGCCCGCCCACAGGCGGTGAGCTGGGTGTGCGGGTAGGTGGCCCAGAGCTCGTCGAAGACGGGGGTGCTCGCCTGGGCGACGGCGTTGCCGGGGCCGGGCGGGGCGAGGCCCCAGCCGTCGAGCACGACGAGGCAGACGCGCGGAACGGGCGGCGCGCCGGGTCCGGCCGGGAGCGTCACGACCCCGTCGCCGCCTTGACGATCTCCGCGAAGCCCGCCGCGTCGAGGCTCGCCCCCCCGACGAGCGCGCCGTCGACGTCCTCCTGGGCGAGGATCTCGGCGGCGTTCTCGGGCTTCACGCTCCCGCCGTAGAGGACGCGCACCTGCCGGGCGGCCTCCTCCGAGCGCCCGCCGACGAGCGCGCGCACGAAGGCGATCGCCTCCTGCGCCTGCTCGGGCGTGGCGACCCGGCCGGTGCCGATCGCCCAGATCGGCTCGTACGCGATGACGACCTCGCCGAGGCGCTCGGTCGGCACCTTCTCCAGCCCCTCCTGGACCTGGTGGCGGAGCTTGCGCTGCGTGTCGCCGGCCTCCCGCTCCTCCTCGGTCTCGCCGACGCAGAGGATCGGCTGGAGCCCGGCCTCGAGCGCGGCCGGCACCTTCTCCGCGAGCGCCCGGTCGGTCTCGCCGAAGTACTGGCGCCGCTCGGAGTGGCCGAGGACGACGGCGCGCACCCCGAGCTCGGTGAGCATCGGCGCCGACACCTCGCCGGTGAAGGCGCCGCTCTCGGCCTGGTGCATGTTCTGGGCGGCGACGATGACACCGCTGTCGCCGCACGCCTCGACGGTCGCGGCGAGCGCGGTGAACGGCACGCAGAGGCCGACGTCGACGCCCTCGACGTCCTCGATGCGCGGGAGCAGGTCGGCCACGTAGGCGCGCGCCTCCGCGACCGTCTTGTGCATCTTCCAGTTGCCGGCGATGTACGGCTTACGCGTCATCGAGGGCCTCCACGCCGGGCAGGACCTTACCTTCGAGCAGCTCGAGCGACGCGCCGCCGCCGGTCGAGAGGTGATCGACCTCGTCGGCGAGGCCGAACTGCGCCACCGCCGCGGCCGAGTCGCCGCCGCCGACGACCGTCGTGCCCGGCGCGGCCGCGACCGCCTCGGCGACCGCGCGCGTGCCGGCGGCGAACGGCGAGAGCTCGAACGCGCCCATCGGGCCGTTCCAGAACACCGTGCCCGCCTGGGCGATGACGTCCGCGTAGGCCTTGCGGGTCTCGTCGCCGACGTCGAGGCCCATCCAGCCCTCGGGCATCGCGTCGGCCGGGACCTGCCGGTGGTCGGCGCCCGCCGAGAAGTCGGTGGCGACGACGATGTCGCTCGGCAGGACGAGCTCGCACTTCGACTCCCGCGCGCGCGCCAGCAGCCGCTCGGCCTCGGCGACGTCCGGCTCGTGGAGCAGCGACGTGCCGATCTCGCGTCCCTGCGCCTTGAAGAAGGCGAAGCACATCGCCCCGCCGATGAGGATCGTGTCGGCGATCTCGAGGAAGCGCTCGATGAGCCCGATCTTGTCGGTCACCTTCGCGCCGCCGAGCACGACGACGAGCGGGCGCTGCGGCGACTCGACGATGCCCTCGAGCGTCGTCACCTCGCGCTCGAGCAGGAAGCCCGCGACGGCGGGACGGAGGTGGTCGGCGACCCCGGCGGTCGAGGCGTGCGCGCGGTGGGCGGCGCCGAAGGCGTCGTTGACGTAGACGTCGCCGAGCTCGGCGAGCTTGCGCGCGAGCTCGGGGTCGTTCTTCGTCTCGCCCGGCTCCCAGCGCGTGTTCTCGAGCACGAGCACCTCGCCGGGCTTCAGCGCGGCGGCGAGGCGGCTCGCCTCCTCCCCCACCACCTCGGGGGCCTGCATCACCGGCGCGCCGATGAGCTCGCCGAGGCGCTCCGAGACCGGGCGCAGCGAGGTCTCCGGCTCGCGGTCCTTCGGCCGGCCGAGGTGCGAGCAGAGGACGAGGCGGGCGCCGCGCTCGCGCAGGTACTCGATCGTCGGCAGCGCCGCGCGGATGCGCGAGTCGTCGGTGATCCGCCCCCCGTCGAGCGGGACGTTGAAGTCGACCCGGACGAGCGCGGCCTGGCCCTCGGCGAGGGCCAGGTCGCGGACCGTCTTCTTCCGGAACGCCACCCGACTACAGGAGCCGGCCGACGAGGTCGACGCAGCGGTTCGAGTAGCCCCACTCGTTGTCGTACCAGGCGACCACCTTCACCTGCGTCCCGTTCATGACCATCGTCAGCTTCGAGTCGAAGATGGACGAGTACGGCGACCTGACGATGTCGCTGGAGACGAGGTCCTCGTCGCTGTAGCGGAGGATCCCCTTCAGCGACCCGTTGTCCGCGGCGTTGCGGAAGGCCTCGTTGACCTCCTCGGGCGTCGTCTCGCGCTCCACCTCGACGACGAGGTCGACGACCGAGCCGGTCGGGATCGGCGCGCGGACGGCGATGCCGTTGAGCTTCCCGTTGAGCTCCGGGATGACGAGGCCGATCGCCTTCGCCGCGCCGGTCGACGTCGGCACGAGGTTGAGCGCCGCCGCGCGGGCGCGCCGGAGGTCCTTGTGCGGCGCGTCGTGCAGGCGCTGGTCCTGCGTGTAGGCGTGCACGGTCGTCATCTGGCCGTGCTTGATGCCCACCGCCTCGTGGAGGACCTTGACGACCGGGGCGAGGCAGTTCGTCGTGCACGAGGCGTTGGAGATGACCTGGTGCTTGTCCTTGTCGTACTCGCCGTCGTTGACGCCGATGACGACCGTGACGTCCGGGCTCTTGGCGGGCGCGGAGATGACGACCTTCTTGGCGCCGGCCTCGAGGTGCTTCGCCGCGTTCTCGCGATCGGTGAAGAGCCCGGTCGACTCGAGCACGACGTCCGCGCCGACGTCGCTCCACGGCAGCGCGGCGGGGTCGCGCTCGGAGAAGACCGGCACCTCCTTGCCGTTGACGACGATGCTCGTGTCGGTCGCCTCGACCGTGCCCGGGAAGGGCCCGAACACCGAGTCGTACTTGAGCAGGTGGGCGAGGGTCTTGGTGTCGGTGATGTCGTTGACACCGACCCAGTCGATGTCGGCGCCGCGCTCGATCGCGGCGCGGAAGACGTTCCTGCCGATGCGGCCGAACCCGTTGATGGCGGCCTTGACGGGCATGCGTATCTCTCCTTCGCTCGCTTCGGAAGTTGAGTCGGGGCGGGATGCCGGAATCTACCCGCTTCCGCCGTCGCGGACGGTCTCACCCCGGACCCCGCGCCCGCCGGCCGCCCGTCAGATCCGATGCGGCGGCTTGTCGATGTCCCGGTGGACGACGTCGACGCGCAGGTGGTCGTGCTCGCGGTAGACGCCCGCGAGGTGCTCGGCGATGACGACCGAGCGGTGGCGCCCGCCGGTGCAGCCGACCCCGATGGTGAGGTGCGACCGCCCCTCCTGGAGGTAGGCGGGCAGGAGGTAGTCGAGCAGCGGCAGCAGCCGGCCGTAGAACTCGTCGATGCCCTCGGCGTGCTCGACGTAGTCGATGACCGGCTGGTCGAGGCCGGTGAGGTCGCGCAGCTCCGGCTCGTAGTGGGGGTTCGGCAGGAAGCGGACGTCGAAGGTGAGGTCCGGGTCGCGCGGCGTGCCGTGCTTGAAGCCGAAGCTCATGAACGTCACGTCGAGGCGGTCGGGCACCTCGCGGGCGAGCATCTTGTCGGCGACGACCCGGCGGAGCCGCGTCGCGGTGAGGTCGCTCGTGTCGATCTGGACGTCCGCGCGCTCGCGCAGCGGCTCGAGCAGCTCGCGCTCGGCCTGGATGCCGGCGCTCACCTGGCCGCCGGGCGCGAGCGGGTGGCGACGGCGCGTCTCCTTGTAGCGGTTGACGAGCACCTCCTCGCTCGCGGTGAGGAAGAGGACGCGGTGGCGCGTCCCGCGCTCCTTCAGCTCGTCGAGCGTCTTGACGACGTGCTCGAAGTACTCGCCGCCGCGGACGTCGCAGACGACCGCCGCCCGCTCGACCTTGCTCCCCTCGTGCTCGAAGAGGTCGGCGAGCGAGGAGATCATCTCCGGCGGCAGGTTGTCGACGCAGAAGTAGCCCGCGTCCTCGAACGTCGCCATCGCCTGGGACTTCCCGGCTCCCGAGAAGCCGGTGATGAGCACGAAGTCCTCGATGCGCCGGCGCGGCATCCCTCCTCCTCCCTGGAAGCTAGCCCGTCTTGTGGACATACGCGTAGATCTCCCGCGCGACCTTGCCCGGGAGCCCCGGCACGGCCTCCAGCTCCTCCCGGCTCGCCGCGAGGAAGCGCTCGGGCGTGCCGAAGTGCTGGAGCAGCAGGCGCTTGCGCGCCGGGCCGACGCCGGGGAGGTCGTCGAAGACCGAGCGGGTCATCGCCTTGTCCCGCCGCCCGCGGTGGAACTCGATCGCGAAGCGGTGGGCCTCGTCGCGGACGCGCTGGAGCAGGTGGAGCGCGGCGCTGTCGCGCGGCAGCAGGAGCGGCTCGGAGCGGCCGGGGATGAAGACCTCCTCGATCCGCTTCGCGAGCGAGATGACCGTGACGCCGCGGTCGCGGAACTCCTTCAGCGCCTGCACGCCCGCCGAGAGCTGGCCCTTGCCGCCGTCGACGACGATGAGCGACGGGGTGGCGGCGAAGCTCGGGTCGTAGGACTTCTCGTGCGGCGAGCGGTCGCGGTGGGCGACGTACTGCGCCATCCGGCGCGAGAGGACCTCGGACATGGCAGCGAAGTCGTCCTGGACGGCCTCGCGGATGGCGAAGCGGCGGTAGTCGGACTTCTTCGGCGCGCCGCCCTCGAAGACGACCATCGACGCGACCGTGTGCTCGGGGCCGAGGTTGGAGATGTCGAAGCACTCGATCCGCATCGGGATCGTCTCCATGCCGAGCGCCTGCTGGAGCCCGTCGAGCGCCTCGATCCGGCGGCTGCGGCGGTGCTCGCTGCGGAGGCGGTCCTGGTCGAGGGCGAGGCGGGCGTTGCGGTCGGCGAGCTCCCAGATGCGCCGCTTGTCGCCGCGCTCGACGTGGCGGACCTCGACGGGCCCGCCGCGCCGCTGCGCGAGCGCCTCGGCGAGCACCTCGGTGCTCTCGACCTCGGCCGGGACGACGACGAGCGGCGGGATCGCGGGGCTGGAGGCGTAGTACTGGAGGATGAACTCCTCGGCGACCTCGCCCTCGTCGCGGCGCGCCTCGTTCTCGAGGTAGAAGCTCTGGCGGTCGGCGAGCACCCCGTCGCGGACCTGGAAGACCTGGGCGTTGGCGTCGGTGCCCTCGGCGGCCACGGCGATCGCGTCGAGCGTCCCGACCGACTCGTTGGCGACGCGCTGGCGCTCGAGCAGGCTGCGGACGGCGCGGAGCTTGTTGCGCAGGCGCGCGGCGCGCTCGAACTCCTGCGTCGCGGCGGCCTCCTTCATCTCGGCCTCGAGGTCGTGCTCGATCTGGCGGTAGCGGCCGGAGAGGAAGGCGATGATCGTGTCGATGTTCTGGCGGTACTCCTCCTTGCTGACGTAGCCGACGCAGGGCGCCTGGCAGCGCTCGATGTAGTAGTCGAGGCAGGGGCTGCCGGAGGCGCGGCCCGGCTCGGGCCCGTCGCAGGTGCGGTACTGGAACACCTTGCCGAGGAGCTCGAGCGACTCGCGGGTGCGCTTCGCGCTGCTGAAGGGGCCGAAGTAGGCGCGGCCCTTGCGGTGCTTCTCGCGGGTGAAGTACACGCGCGGGAAGTCCTCGTCGAGGCTGATGCCGATGTAGGGGTAGGACTTGTCGTCGCGCAGGCGGACGTTGAAGCGCGGCCGGTAGCGCTTGATGAAGTTCTGCTCGGCGAGCAGCGCCTCCGACTCCGTCTGGGTGACGACGAACTCGATGTGGTCGATCGCCGACACCATCTCCGCGGTGCCGCGGTTGCGGTGGGCGTTGCTGAAGTGGGAGGCGACCCGCTTGCGGATCGACTTCGCCTTGCCGACGTAGATGACGCGGCGGCGGGCGTCTCGGAACAGGTAGACGCCTGGCGCGTCCGGCAGCGAGCGCCGCTGCCGCGCCAGGCGCTCCTTGCGATCGCTCGTCGCCGTCTCGGCGGGTGTCATCCCGCCGTCGAGGATAGGAAGGGCAGGCGGTCGCTCAGGCGAGCATCCGCACGACCGAGTCGCCGACGCACGCCGGCTTCTCCGAGCCCTCCACCTCGACGGTGAAGCGGGTGACGACCTGCCACCAGCCGCCGCCGACCTCCTCGACCTCGGTGATCTCGGCCCACACGCGGATGCGCGAGCCGACCGGGACCGGGGCCGGGAAGCGGATCTTGTTCCAGCCGTAGTTGATGCCGAGCTTGATGCCGGTGACCTCGATGAGGTCGTTGCGGAACCCGTCGATCATCGAGAGCGTCAGGTTCCCGTGCGCGATCGTCGTGCCGAAGGGGCTCTCCGCCTTCGCGCGCTCGACGTCGACGTGGATCCACTGGTGGTCGCCGGAGACGCGGGCGAAGGTGTCGATGTCCTCCTGGGTGACGGTCCGCCACTCGCTGGGCCCGACCTTCTGGCCGATGAGCGACTCCAGCTCCCCGATGCCGTTTGCGGTCACGAGTGCCATGGGGCGGCAACCTAGTGGATGGCGCGGCGGGGGCGGCGCATCGGCTCCTCGCCGGCGGGGCGGCGGTTGTGGCGGAGGACAACCGCCGGGCGGCGCTTCGGCACCGCCACTAGACTGCTCGCCGCCGATGCGCACGCCGCTCGAGTTCCTCTAAGCCGCCAGGCCGCACCCAGCGTCCGGCCCATCGCCGCGCGCCGTTCGCGCGCGGCCGACCCGAGGAACTCGTCATGCCCCGTCGTACCGAGCCGGGCGCGCGCCGCGCGCTCGGTCAGCACTTCCTTGCGGATCCCCGCATCGTCAACGCCGTCCTGGATGCCCTCGACGCGCCCCGTGGCGCGCTCGTCGTCGACCTCGGCGCGGGCGCCGGCGCGCTGACCGCCGCCGCGGCCGCCCGCGGCCACCGCGTCGTCGCCGTCGAGGTGGACGCCCGCTGGGCGGGCGTGTTGCGCTCACGCGCACCGGCGTGGGGCGACGTCACCGTCGTCCACGGCGACGCGCTCGCCGTCCCGCTGCCGGGCGAGCCGCACTTCGTCGTCTCGAGCGTGCCGTACGCGATCGGCACGGCGCTCGTGCGCCGGCTGCTCAGCGACGCGCACGGGCTCGTGCGGGCGTCGCTCGTCCTCCAGCTCGAGACCGCGCGGCGGCTCGCCGGCGACCCGCGCAGCGGCCGCTTCGCCTCGACCTGGGCGCCCTGGTTCACGCTCCGCGCCGGGCGGCGGATCCCCGCGGCGGCGTTCGAGCCCCCGCCGAGCGTCGACAGCGCGCTGCTGACGCTCGAGCCGCGCGCGGTGCCGCTGCTGTCGCCCGCGGCGTTCGACGCCTACGACCGCTTCCTCGGCCGCGTCTTCTCGGGCCGCGGGCGGACGGTCGCGGAGCGGCTGGGCCGAGGCGGCGCGCGAGCGGTCGCGGCGGCCGGCCTGCCCCGGACGGCGACGCCGTCGGAGGTGGCGCCGGACCGCTACGCGGCGCTGTTCCAGGCGGCGCGCGGCGGCCCGGTCAGGGCGAGCCGACGGCCCGGGGCGCCCTCCGCCCGGCGGGCAGGTCCTCGGGGCCGGGCGACTCGGTAGCGGCCAGGCGCCGGAGGGTGGCGAGCATGAGGATCGAGATCCCCGCGCCGAAGACCGCGCCGAACTGCGACTCGACGAACGCGAAGGTCTGGGTGATGAAGATCGAGATGAGCAGGGCGTTCTCGAAGCGGACGTAGGCGCCCCGCCGGTCGCCGCGCCGCAGCCGCAGGACGCCGAGCCCGACGAGCACCGCCGAGACGAGGCTCGAGCAGAGGCTCGCGACGTTGACGAACGAGAGGTCCTCGAGGCGGTCGGAGGCGAAGCCCGCGTGCGCGTGGCCGAGCTCGAGGCCGAGGGAGAGGACGAGCATCGCGGCGGCGACGAGCGTGAGCACCGCCCACGCGCCGAAGACGGCGGTGAGGATCGTGTTGAAGCGCGGGTCGGCGGTGGCGCGGCGCCAGGCGGCGCGGACGCGCTGGACCCACGGGGGGCGGGCGACGTGCGGGTCGGCGACCTCCATCTGGAGGATCGCCTGCCGGAGGGCGGTGGCGAGCGGGTCGTCGCCGGCGCGGTGGAGGCGGGCGAGCGCCTCCCGCCGCTCGCCGGCGGTGAGCGGGCGGCGCACCGAGCCGGCGACGAGCTCGAGGGCGCTCGCGAGCTGCTCCGGCGGGGTGAGCGCGCTGTGCCGCTGCCAGGCGCGGGCGAGGAGGAAGAGGCAGACGAAGATGAGGTAGATGAGCGCCGCGGCCGGCTTGTAGAAGTAGTTGTTGTCCTCGGTGATGAACTTGCCGAGCTCGTCGATGAAGAAGCCGAAGCCGACGCCGCCGATGATCGCGGCGGGGGTGCGGACGGCGCGGCCGGCGAAGGTGAGCAGGAGCGCGATGGCGACGACCATCCAGAGCCCGCCCCAGAGCAGGTGGGCGATGTGGAGCCCGCCGCCCCCAAGCTGGGGGTAGTTCGTCAGCCAGAGCTGCGTCCGGATGACGAGCACGGTCGCCACCGCGCTGACGAGGAACGCCTGGTGGAGCGCGCCGGCGTCGGCGACGCGCGGCGACGCGCGCGTCAGCGCACGCCCGGCGCGTTGGCGCAGGGCACTCATCCCGCGGCCCATCATACGGTCGGCCCGCCGGGCCTCCTGGGTGCGCGTCTGCCCCAGCAGGGGGCGGCGGTAGGCGTCTGTCGGGCCGCCCCGGCGGACCCTGTTGGCCGCCCCGCGGGTTCCGTCAGGCCGCAGCGAGCCCGACCGTCTCGGCGACGAGCTCGAGCGAGCGCAGCCGCGCGGCGACGGTGTCGGCCGCGTGGACGGTCATGAGCTCGTCGGCGCCGGTGAGGCGCTGGAAGTCGGCGAGGTAGGCCTGGACGGCGCCCGCCGTCCCGACGGCGGTGTGGGTGAGCATGTGGTCGATCTGCGCGGCGCCCTCCGGCGTGCGGAGGGCCGCCTCGGCCTCCTCGGTGCTGAGGCGCCGACCCGGCCGGCTGAAGATCGCGCGCGCCATCCCCCGCCGCCGGACCTCGAACTGGCGGCGCGCCTCCGCCTCGTCGTCGGCCGCGAGGACGTTGACGGCGGCGATGACGTAGGGGCGGTCGAGCTGCGCCGACGGCTGGAACCGCTCGCGGTAGACGGCGATCGCCTCGTGGAGCGCCGCCGGCGCGAAGTGGGAGGCGAACGCGTACGGCAGCCCGAGCGCCGCGGCGAGCTGCGCGCCGAACAGGGACGAGCCGAGGATGTAGAGCGGGACGTTCGTGCCCCGGCCGGGCGTCGCGTGGACGTGCGGGACGCGCGTCTCGCCGGTGAGGTAGCCCTGGAGCTCGAGGACGTCCTGGGGGAAGTGGTCGGCCGCGCGCGGGTCGCGGCGGAGCGCGAGCAGCGTGTGCTGGTCGGTGCCCGGCGCCCGCCCCAGCCCGAGGTCGATCCGGCCCGGGTGGAGCGTGGCGAGCGTCCCGAACTGCTCGGCGATGACGAGCGGCGCGTGGTTGGGGAGCATGACCCCGCCCGCGCCGAGCCGGATCCGGCTCGTGTGCGCGGCGACGTGGGCGATGAGCACCGCGGTCGCCGACGAGGCGATCGACTCGATGTTGTGGTGCTCGGCATACCACACGCGGAGGTAGCCCAGCTCCTCGGCGCGCTGCGCGAGCCGGACGCTGCCCTCGAGGCTGTCGCGGACCGACTCGCCCTCGTTGACGGGCGCGAGGTCGAGGACGGAGAGCGGCACCGGGACGGTCACCCGGTCGAGCCTAGCCGGTCGTTGCGCAGGCAAAGGGTTGTCTGCTGTCGATCACTCCACGAGCCTCACCTCCAGGCCGCCGAGCGCGCCCGCCTCCCCCGCCCCCGAGAGCAGGCCGAGGATCTTCGCCACGTAGGCGCGGGTCTCGGCATAGGGCGGGATGCAGCCGCAGCGCGCGACCCTCGTGGGGCCGGCGTTGTACGCGGCCAGCGCCAGCGGCACCGAGCCGAAGCGCCGGAGCAGGTCGCGGAGGTAGTGCGCCTGGGCGTCGATCGCGGCGACGGGGTCGAAGGGGTTGCGCAGCCCGTACGCGCGCGCCGTGCCGGGCATGAACTGCGCGATCCCGAGCGCACCCGCACGGGAGCGCGCGAACGGGTTGAAGTTCGACTCGGCGTAGAGCTGGGCCGCGAGCAGCGCCGCGCCGACGTTCCACCGCTGGGCGGCGCGCGCGATCGGCTCGCGGAAGGCGGCCGGGACGAAGTCCGGGACCGCGCTCCGCCCGTCGGCGGAGCGGCGCGCGTAGCCGACGGACGCCGACCCGGGAGAGCGAGAATAGCCGTAGTGCCAAGGTTCCCAGCTGTAGCGCCGGATGAAGCCGAAGCGCTTGGCGTTCCGCGCCAGCCAGCCGTAGGCGGCGGGCGGCCCGAGGTCGAGCTCGGTCCCGAGGCGGTGGAGGCTGCGGCCCGGCGGCGCGACCCACCTCGGGTTCGGGTTGCGCCGGAACAGCTCGGCCTGCTCGGCGTCGCTGCGGTAGGCGCTCGTGATGATGAGCGAGAGGCCGGCCTCCCGGCGCGCCGCGGCGGCGAGCCGGTCGAAGGCGAGCGCGACGTCCGGCCGCATCGGCTTGCCCTGCCGGTAGGCGAGCGGGCCGCGGTACCCACCGCCGGTGGCGAGCTCGGGGAGCGTGAGGGCGCCCGTGGGCGGCACGAGCTCCGCGACCGCCTCGGCCCGGACGGGGAGTGAGCGCCGGCGTCGCGGCGGATCGCCGGGGATGCGGACCGTCCCCTCCCCCGTCACCCGGACGCGGACGCGCACCGGCGCGAACGAGTCGCGCTCGGGGAAGTCGACGTCGCCCGGCTCGATCGCGACCCCGTTGCGGCGTGCGGCGGCGACCGCGGCCCGGCGCGCGAGGTCGAGGTAGGCCGCCCGGGTGAGGTGGCGCGGGTTCGGCACGCCCGGGGCGAGCTCGGCGGGCTCGAACAGCCGCGGGTAGGCCTCGCGCATCGCGGCGGCCGCCGACACGGCCGCGAGGTCCGCCGCCCGCTGGTGGCGCCCCTTTGCGCCGAGCGCCTGCCCGAACGCGCCGAGCGCGAGGACGCCGAAGGCGAGGACCGCGACGGCGGCGAGGAGCAGGAGGAGGGACTGGCCGTCCTCGGCGGCGAGGCGACGGCGTCCTGACCTCACGGCTCCAGGCACCGCTGCGCGAGCGCGTCCACCGCCGCCCCGAACGCGCCCGTCCCGCCGCGGCAGGCGAGCGCGAGCCGGGCGGCGGGCAGTGAGGCGGGGACGGCGACGTCGCTCCGCCCCGCCCAGCGGCCGCCGGGGTCGTCCTCGATGGGCGGCAGGCGGTTGACGACGACGAGCGGGCGGGCGCCCTCGCCCGCGAGCGACCGCGCGACGATCTCGGCGAGCGCCGGCTCCGAGCGCGCCGCCGCGACCACGACGACCCGGTCGGCCAGCGTGGCGAGCCGCCGCGCCTGCTCGCGCCCGCCGGCGTCGACGACGAGCGGCGCGGCGCCCCGCAGGGCGCCCGCGAGCGCCGGCGGGTCGTCGGCGCGCGCCAGGCAGAGGCGCCCGCTCGGCCGCGCCGCGACGCCGGCCCGCTCCCGCACGACCCGCGCGAGGCGGGCCGCGGCGGGGGTGGCGAGCGGAAGGGCGCCGCGGGCGTCGGCGCCCGCGACGACGGCCGAGCGGAACGGGTCGCGGCTCGCCAGGGCCGCCGCGAGCGCCCGCGCGATCGTGGTCGCGCCCGCCCCGGCGCCGGCGCCGCAGACGACGATGACCGGGCGGCGGAGCGCCGCGGCGGTCGCCGCCCCCTCGCCGGGGTCGTCCGCGGCGGCGCGCGCGGCGGGCCGGCCCGGGGACGCCTTCGGGTCGTCCGGCGCCCGTGCCGGCCCGCGCGGCGCCGGGTCCTCCGCGGGCGCGATGAGCCAGGCCACGGCACGCTCGAGCAGTCCGGTGCGGGCGCTCACCGCTCCACCACCGCCGCGCCGGCCTCGACGGCGAGCTTGCGGCCGATCGCCCGCAGCGGCGAGGGCGGCCGCATCCGGACGCGGACCTCGCCGCCGCGCACGCCGACGGTCATCCGGGCGCGCGACCAGCCCGGCACCGCGGCGCGGGCGGCGGCCTCGGCGTCGGCACCGCCGGCGTACGCGAGCGCCCCCGCCTCGGCGGCGACGCCGGCGAGCACGGCCGCGTAGCCCACGGCGAGGAGCTGGAGGGCGACGAGGCCGAAGGCGAGCACGAGCGGGAGGCCCCCGAGCAGCTCGATCGTCGCCTGGCCTGACTGCGCGCTGCGCCTCACGACGCCTCCCCCAGCGACGCCGCGGCGCCGACCTCGACCGGGCCCGCCTTCCCCGGGAAGAGGAGCGGGACGCGGACGGTGACGCGCACCGGGTCGTCGCTCGTGCGCGGGACGACGACCCTCAGCCCGCGCTCGAGATGGCGGGGGAGCGCGCTCCTCGCCGCCGTGCGCGGGTCCTTCCCGACGAGCTGGGCGCGCGCGGCGACCCGCGCCGCGTTCGCGCACGCCCACGCCGCGTGACCGGCGAGGGCGAGCTGCCACGCCGCCGCCGCGGCGAGGATGACGGCCGGCAGCACGGCCACCGTCTCCACCGATGCCTGTCCCGCCTGCCCTGCGAGTCGCATGGCGCGAGCATCGCGAGGGGCGCGTGACGGGACAGCACGCGCGTGTGACAAGTCGGCACGGACGTGTGACAAGGCCGTGCGCGTCGCCGGGCGGCGGTCCGGGTCGTCGGCGGGGCGGCCGCCCGGGCGGGGCGTCGTCGGGCGGCCGGTTTGAGCCGTTGTGCTGGATCGAGCACCTTTGAGCCGTTGTGCTGGATCGAGCACCTAT